>Ga0070734_10000248_pt1 | contig 140713 bp, 122 predicted proteins | sample Coa_R1_8_FD_66444 | JGI IMG/M metagenome (GOLD analysis project Ga0070734, IMG submission 66444) | Surface soil microbial communities from Centralia Pennsylvania, which are recovering from an underground coalmine fire - Coalmine... | ecosystem: Environmental > Terrestrial > Soil >... | reverse complement strand
AGGTATCAGGTATCAGGTATCAGGTATCAGGTATCAGGTATCAGGTATCAGGTATCAGGTATCCAGGTTCAAATGGACAGCCCAAGAGTCGCGTGCCTCTTGGTGTCTATTTCTATCTTAGCTAGTTTGGGTAATTAATCAGCAGATGGATGTTGTTGTAGGGCAATGGATTAGGTGGTCGTAAGGCTTGACAGAGTTTCTGGTTCAAGGAGTTTTGTGGAGAAAGCGGCGGTTTTGGATGGTGTAGTTGGTGCTTAGGACTTGGGCTATGGCTTCCGGATAGGCGATGTGCTCCTGCTCGAGGATGCGGGCGGAGAGGATTTCGGGGGTGTCGGTGTCGAGGACGGGGACGGTCTTCTGCAGGATGATGACGCCGTGATCTACGGCCTCGTCGACGAAGTGGACGGTGCAGCCGGCGATTTTGGCTCCGTAGTTGAAGGCCTGGTGCTGGGCGTCTAGGCCGGGGAAGGCCGGGAGCAACGATGGGTGGACGTTGAGGATGCGGTTTGGGAAGGCGGCGACGAAGGCGGGTGAGATGATGCGCATGTAGCCGGCGAGACAGACGAGGTCGACGTCGTAATGATGGAGTTGGGCGATCATCTCGGCGTCGTGCTCGGCGCGCCTGCGGCCTGCGGAGGGGATGGCGAGAGTGGGCAGACCGAGCTCTCGTGCGGCGGCGAGGCCGGGTGCGGCTTCGATGTTGGAGAGGACGATGGCGATCTCGGCGTTGAGACGGCCTTCGGTGATGGCGCGATGAATGGCGAGGAAGTTGGAGCCGCGTCCGGAGAGGAGAATGCCTAGTTTCTTCATGATGGCCGTCTTCTATTATGCGGGTTTCGCGGCGGGGATGAAATGCGGTTCGCCTTCGCACGAATGCCTCACTCATGCGATGAAGCTGCATGAATGGGGCACCCGGCTGTTGAGACACAAAGGGGCCCGCTCCACATGAAGCGGGCTGCGTTCACTGGATTGGGCCGATCTCTAGTGGTGACCTCCGCTATGACCACCGCCGCCGTGCCCCTGGAATCCGGCGCTGTGTTCACCACCTGGATTGTGGCCTGCGTTGCCGACGTGGCCTTGTCCATCGCGCGCCTCGTTCGCATGGAAGTGAGTGAACGCCTGCTCGTTGCGCTCCGGCATTGGTCCGTTGTAACCGTGGTGAGGATCGTAGCGGTTATCGACGTGGCCGTAGAAGCCGTGAGGGCCGTGGAACCAAGGGCCAGCTCCGATGAATACTCCGCCAGTAAACCAATCCGGTCCATAGTAGCCGTAAGGAGCACAGTTATACGGGGCGTAGTCAAAGTAACCGTACGGGCACACGGGCGGGGTTCCGATGTTAATGGAAACTTGAGCTGGTGCCACGGACACGCTGCTCACCAGTGCAACGGTGAGAGCAAAGAAGGCAAGCGACTTCCATCGGGACATATATTTTCTCCTCTAATTCCTAAGAATTTAGAGTCCCAAGAAGAACTGCGAGTTGTTTTCTCGAGTGTTCTACACTCGATACAAATACAGAGCGTTAGTTGCTGTGCTCGCTGATGAGGTTGATGCGGATGTTTGGTTTGAATGGGCCTGGGAAGATGGTGGGTGGGTGGAGATGGCGTAGAGGAATTCATTGCGTTGCATCGGCTCTGTGCGTTGTTGGGTTGGCGTGCGGCAGTGGCATTGCTCGTGCCGCTTCGAATGATGGGAAGGGTGCGTATAAAACGGGCAAGTATCGCAATCTGTTTGCGGAGGCGGGGCACTCGCAGGCTGAGATTGATGCGAAGATCAATGCGGCTTATCAGCAGCTTTTTCATGGGGACGGGGAGACGCAGGCGATCTACTTTGCGGCGGGGAAGAATGCGAATGGTCCGCTGAGTTATGTGACGGACTGGGCGAATCATGACGTGCGGACAGAGGGGATGTCGTACGGGATGATGATCGCGGTGCAAATGAACAAGAAAGAAGAGTTCGACGCGCTGTGGAATTGGGTGATGACGAATATGTACATCTCGGATCCGGCGCATCCTTCGTATGGGTACTTCTCGTGGTCGTGCAAGACCGATGGGACGGCGAGGGAGGAGACGCCTGCTCCGGATGGCGAGGAGTACTTTGCGATGGCGCTGCTGTTTGCGGCGAATCGGTGGGGGAGTGGAACGGGGATCTATGACTATCATGCGGAGGCGGAACGACTGCTGCGGGCGATGCGGCATCGTGAGGTGAAGAGCGGGCAGACAAAGTTCGGGCCGAGGAAGGTTGGCCCTGAGATGAATGAAGAGCACGCGATGATTCTGTTTGTGCCGGGTGTGATGGAGCATCCGTTCAGCGATCCTTCGTATCATCTGCCGGCGTTTTATGAGCTTTGGGCGCGATGGGGTCCGGAGGAGGATCGCGAGTTCTGGGCGAAGGCGGCGGAGGTGAGCCGGGAATATTTTGTGAAGGCGACAAATCCGAAGACGGGACTGGCGCCGGTGTATGCGAACTTCGATGGGACTCCGCATGAGACGCGGTTTGTGCAGTCGGCGGAGTTTGGGTATGACTCGTGGCGGACGGCCAGCAACTGGTCGGTGGATTGGTCGTGGTGGCGGAAGGATCCTGAGGAACCGGTGCTGAGCGATCGGATTCAGGGATTTTTTGCTTCGGAGGGGATGGGGAAGTACAGCCCTGTTTATTCGCTGGATGGGAAGGCGCAGGGGGCGACAAAGGGGTTTACGCCGGAGACGGATGCACCGATTGGCTTGGTGGGGACGAATGCTGTGGCTAGTCTCGCGGCTAAGGATAAGGCTCGGGCAAGGTTGTTTGTGGATGCGTTGTGGAATGCTCCGGTGCCTTCTGGGTATAGCCGGTACTACGACGGCATGCTGTACATGATGAGTCTGCTGCACGCCAGCGGGGAGTTTCGAATTTGGGGGCCGAAGTGAAGGGCTAGTTCCCGGATTGGGTTTTGTAGTCCGGGAGGTGGGGGGTGAGCTTGCGGACGACGAATTCTTGAAAGAGATTTTGGATGGCGCTGCCGGCGATGCCGAGTGCGGCATTTTCGATGGTCAGGGTGGCGCCGTTGCGATCGGCTGAGGGGTAGTAGAAGTTTGAGATGCTGCCTGCAGCCGCGCCGCCAAGGATGCCTGAGTAGTTGGGCTGCCAGTGTCCGTTGTCGCCTTTACAGATGACGGAGTTGGCCATGGCGTAAAGGGCGCGCGATCGGGTGGTGCCGGTTCCTTTGTAGAAGTAGCGGGGGTCCTGCTTGAGGATCGCGGGCAGGATGGCGTTGCCGATGGCGGTGCCAACGATGGCGTTTCCGTAGGCGGCGGCGTACCGCTTGGCGTAGCCCTGTCCGCCTTGTCCGTAGCCGCCGAAGTCGTCCTGCGCTTGCTCGATGCCTGCGATAAATCCGGTTGCCGCGAAGGTGACGGGGTCGAGGAGGGTCTTCCAGGCTAGTTCGAACTTCTGTTTTGAGGTGAGCGGGACGGGGTCAGAGACATAGCTGACGTAGAAGTTTGGAATGATGCCGAGGACACGCTGCTTTTCTTCGCCCTCGATCTGTGCCTGCGCCACCTCCTGCGGCGAGGCGGTGATTTGCATGTCGATGACGGTGGCGGCCTCCGGCAGGGAGATCACGGACGGCTCGTAGTGTTCGCCGGGGTGGAGGGTTCCGGATAGTTGGCGGGGAGAGAATCCGGCGGCGGAGATGGTGATGGCGAAGGGGCCGGGAGGGATGTCGGAGAAGGTGAAGCTTCCGTCGGTGCTGGAGATGGTTTGCTGGTCTTGGGTGTATTGGGTGGAGGGTGAGAGGTTTTCGCGGGTGAGGGTGATGCGGGCTCCGGCGATGATGGCTCCGTCGGGGTCGGTGACGGTGCCGCTGATGCTTCCGGAGGCGGATTGAGAGGTGGGTGCGTTGGGGAGTTGAGTGTTTTGGGAAGGCTGTTGTTGCGCGCTGGCGTGAGCGACCAGGCCGCCAAAGATCAGGCAGAGGGCGAGGCATCGGAAGATTCGCCTGGTTTGGTGGCGAAGAGGAGGGACGTTGTGATGTTGCATGGTCAAAGATGATTTTCTGAGCCTCTCAAACACTCCTCTCCGGGTTTTGTTGCACGGTCAAAGTACCAGCAGAGCATGGCCCCGTGGGCGCGGCAATGACGCGGAAGTTGGAGAGGAGAAGGCTGAGGTGCCTACTTTTTGGAGAAGGAACGTACGAGGATGACCATGTTCCAGAGATCGTCGGGTTTGGCGCGGTCGCCTTCGCCGGGCATCTGGCCCTTGCCGTTTTTGATGACGTAGTAGATTTCGCCGTCGGAGAGGTCTTTGAGGGCTGCGGGGTCGGTGTAGTCCTTGAGGGTGAGCTTCATGTCGGCGACGACGTCTCCTTTGCCGTTGCCGTTGGCTCCGTGACACATGGCACAGTCGTATCCGTAGACCTTTTTGACACGGGCCTGGGAGTCGGGCGTGGGTTTGACTGGGTTGACGAGGGTTTTGGCGTCGGCTGGCATGCTCTGCGCGGCGGGGGTGGCGGCGGGTTGCTGTGGCGAAAGGGCCGAGAGCAATAGCGCGGAGAAGACGAACGTTGACCGCAGCATATGAGGCTCCTGTGATGTCGGCGGAATCTTATGCCTAAGGTGGGCGGATGGGAAGAGTTATCTTGAGGGGATGGGGGTTCTTTTCTGATGCCTCCGCGTGGATGGTTTTCTGTTTGCGCGCGATGAGATTCGAGATGGTTCCAAAAATTAGTGGAGCAGAGAAGATTAGCCTCCTGCTCCACTAGTTTGTTCCGTTTCTACTTGCCGGATGCCAGATCGTTAGTGGTGGTAGCCATGATCGAAGTCATGACGGTCGTGGGCTACATCGGTTCCGGGGGTGAAGGAGACTCCGCGTAGAACCTCAGCGTAGTCGGCCTGACGCAACGTATAGAAGCTCTCCTTGGCGGCCACGGTGGGATCGGTGTTTTGTACCAGATCGCGAATGGCGACCAGGCGGTTGGGATCGGCGCCTACGTCTCCGTTGCCGCTGATGGTGGAGGTGATGGCCCAGATCGTGACGTGACCATCGCGATCGACGTGGCCGGTCAGGTTGCGGAGACCGTCGGTTGCGGGAGCCCAGGGTAGATTGGTTGCCGGATTGTTGCCGGTGGGATAGTTGTGGACGGTATAGGACGTACCGAGACCGAGGCCGGTTTGAAGGGTGTAGGCGAGGCTCCAGGTGCTGGTAGTGGAGTTGAAGACCCACTTCTGCAGGCCGGCTGTGGTTTGGGCAGCGGCGTGAGTGTAGAGGTCGGTGCCACCCGTGTAGCCGTCTCCTTCGTCAGCGACGTAGAGGGTGTCGGCGTTGGCGAACCAGATGCCGAAGGGAGCTGCCGCGGGGTTAGCATTCTTTGCCAGCACGGTTGGGAAGCCGGCGAGGATACACATGTTGCTGGGCAGGCCGGTGGTCTGGAGCTTGGTGGGATCGTAGGTGAGCGGAGAGATGGGCAGCTTCGCTCCAACGGCAGGGATGCCTACGCCCTTGGGGCATGCGGTGCCGGTGGTGTCGACGAAGTAGAGAGTGTCGACGCCGTTGCTGCCGCTTCCCTTGGTGAAGTAGACGACGTCGTTGAAGATGGTGAGGCCGCGGAAGTTGTCGTCCTTGCCGACCTTGTCTGCCTTGTCACCGAGGAGGGTCACAGAGAAGCTGGAGAGTGGGGCGGGCGTGGTGGGAGTCTGGAAGCTCTCCGGAACTGTTGCGGGTTCGATGAACTGGGCTCCCGCGCCGAGGACGATGCCGTTGGGCTGAGGGTTTGATCCGTTACCTGCGTTGCCGGCGGTATAGATGACGTTGGCTCCGTCGGTGTTGTTGAGGATGGCGGCGCGTCCGTTGTTTCCGCTGTAGGCGTTGGTCTCGGTGAAGGTGAAGCGGCCGGTGCTGTCGACGGTTGCTACGGCGCGATAGGTGTTCAGGCCGACCGGATCAGTCGGGTCTACGGCTGCCGGAGTGTTGGAGTTCGAAACGTCGATGGCGTCGATGGGCGAGACGTAGCCCATAAAGGTGAGGATGCGGCCGTCGGTAGAGAGGTTGAGCGCGATCTCGGACTTGGAGCTGAAGCTGGTGACAAGCTGATCGCTGGAGCTCTTGATGCCACGCTGCGAACTGTTGGGAACTTCGAGGGTGTTGATGCGCCAACCGAAGGGAGTGATCTGATCGAGGAAGATCGCTGAAGTAACGCCGAAGTTGGCGTCGTAGATGTCGTTGTTGAAGACAGTGGGATAGGCACCGTTATAAGGAGCGCCGGTCGCTGCGGAGCATCCGCCAGTGGTGCTGGCGCAGTTGGGAGGAAGAATGGTGCCGACCTTCACGTTGTCGGGGTTGTTGTCGTAGACGCTGCGGCTGACGACGAGATTGCCGGGGTAGAAGAAGAAGTCATGGTCGCGATCGAAACGTCCGTCTTGTGCGTTGGATGGGATGCTGGCGGCAAGTGCGCACAAGAAAAAAATGGCGACGCTCTTCGCAGCGGCGTGGATCTGGTTCATTGAAGCCTCCTGTGACGGCGGGCTGCGGGTATTCAGTGACGTTTGCCGTAGCGTATGCAGTCACGGTTGGAGCCTAACGGAGTCTTGAGGTTGATGGGATGAAGCGTCTATGAAATCGTCTTAAGCCGAACTTAAGGTTTGGCGATTTTGAGCCGATGTTACTGCTTTTTCCGTTATGGGTCGTGCCATTTTGATTGAGAGTGAGATGGGACGCGTGGGTGGTTGTTGTCGGCGGAAATCTCCTGCCCAGAAGGTGGATAGGAGAGTTATCTTCGGGGTGGGCTTCTTCTCCGACACCTCCCGACCAGGCAGTTTTTGAGTTAGAAGCTGTCTGAAAAATAGATGGCCTTCAGCGGGCCGGCAGTGTCGCCACTGCTGCTCCATTGCTTTCGTTGGTCCGCTGTTAGAGGAACGCGCGGACCTCGACCGGTGCCCGACAGGCTACGGCGGCCTTGCGTCCCCAGGCCAGCGCCTCGTCCAGATCAGCGGCTTTCAGCATCCAAAAACCGCCCACGTGCTCCTTGGCTTCCAGATATGGTCCGTCGGTGGTGAGCACTTCACCATTGGGCTGTGCCCGCAGCGACTTCGCGCTGCTTGCCGACGACAGGCCACCTGCGAAAATCCTGACACCAGCCGCCTCCATCTCCTCGTTGAGAGCGTCGATATCGCGGCTCATTGCTTCGTCTTCGACGGACGGGTCGTAGTTGTCGGGGTGGTGAATCGCAACCAAATATTGCGCCACTGTCTTCTCCTGTAATGGTCTTCAGGCGGGCGTTGCCCTGCATTCACTATAACGACGAACCGCGGGACCGGAGTTCGACAAATCGTCCAAGAAATTTTGGTTCTTCCCGCACTTCAAGAGAATGAGCGAGGTCTTAACCGGGCAAACGTAAACTCAGGAGGCGAAAGGGCTTGGTTCTGAAACAATCCAGGGAGTGTGTTCGTATCTGACGCAGTGATGCGGATGTCTTGCTTTCTGCGGCCCCTACTTCCGGCGTTCGTTCTATTCCTGGCTCATCCTAGTCTGGCGTTCCCCTTACAGATGGAAGGCGTGCGGTTGCAAGTGGCTGCAGCAGTGTCTCCGCCCACGATCGCGATTCCCGCTGGAAGCAAGGTGGCGGTTGCGCTGACGCGGGCGGTATGGGCCAAAACCGCGAAGGCGGGTGATCCGCTCTATTTGCAGACCATCTTCCCGGTTACTGCCGGCGATCACGTCGGAATTCCAGCCGGCACTTATGTGGAAGGCGTGATCGATTCGATCGTACAGCCTACGCGGAAGACCAGCCGTGCCGAGATCGGTGTCCATTTCACCAAGATCATCTTTGCCAATGGCTATACGATTGTGCTCTCGGGCCCGGATGCGCACAGTGCGGAGGGAACATCCGGATCGGCCACAAGCGAGAAGGCTCCGGGCACCGGGCCGGATGGGGCTCCAGACACCGGTTTAGAAACTACGCTGAGTCTGGTCACCGTACAGGTCAGCCAGAACAACGACATACTGCTGGATAACGGATCGCAGATCGAGATGACTCTCGAAGCGCCGCTGGTGCTCGATGCGAGCCGCGTGGCGCAGGCTATTCCGCTTTCTCAGGCTCCGAAGCCCGGGCAGTTCAAACCGGCTACGCTGTGTCGTCCGATTGCGGGCGATCCCGGCAGCCCAGGGACTCCGGACACCGTGATTCCAGGTACGCCGGGAACTCCTCCAACCGTGATTTCATCGGGGATCGAAGGAGTGCCGGATACTGTGATCCCAGGCACGCCTGCGACTCCGCCGACGGTCATCCCGGGTACGCCAGGCACGCCATCTACTCCCGACACGGTGTGTCCGGCGCCGCCTCTGGTTGTTTCCAGCACTCCGGAGACGCTGACGGTCAAGCAGAACCCAAGCGCATCTCCGGCAGCAAAGAAGTGAATTTACAAAAATGAGAATTCAAAGGAAGCAGCGCCAGTATGAATTGCAAAACCTGCAGGTATGTCCCGTTTCTTGCCGCACTTCTGATGGTTACAATTTCTTCCGAGCAGGCCGCGATGGCTGTAGAGATTCAGGCTCCGGCTCCTGCACAAGGGCCGACTACACCAGCCGTCCAGACGATCACGATTCCGGCAGGAACGGTTGTGCCCCTGACGCTGGTGAGCCCGATCAATGGCAGGTCTACGAAGGTGGGAGATGCCGTCCGCGCGGTGGTGGCGTTTCCTGTCACCGTCGGTGATCAGGTGGCCATCCCGGCGGGGACGTATGTGGAGGGTACGATTACTTCCTTGACGGCGCAGGCAAAGAAGACGCAGCAACAGAATGTGCAGATTCATTTCACGCGCCTGCTCTACGCAAACGGATATACGGCGATGCTCGATGCTGCCAATACGCAGGCGGCCGTTGAGGTTCCTGGCGCGAGTTCGCCCTTGGTTGCGGATAACAACGATGCGGTCGGGAGGGGCACGGCATTTCCTGGTAGCGCAGCTTTCCAGTCCACACCAACCTTTCCGACCCTGCCGACCCTGCCGCCGACGCCGAGCGTAGGACCTCCCAAGGATGTGATCATCGGCATAGCGAGCGGATTTGCTGCTTTGGTGGCAACTGCTGCGGTACTGTTGTCGCGGCACAAGACGAGCGATGCGGATTATGTTCAGTTCGACGCCGGCTGGCAGTTCCAGATGACGCTTCAAAGTCCGCTTGAGGTGGATGCGGGCCGGGTGGCGGCGGCAGCGGCTACCGGCTCACATTAGGCAGAACATCATTAGTTGTAAGTGACTTTGCGTTCGCCTCGGACTATGCGGCCGATGATGCAGTGGCGTTCGTTGGCCCGGTTGAGGACGGCTTTGGCCTTCTTCACCTTTTCGGCGGGGACTACGACGATGAGGCCGATGCCCATGTTGAAGGTGCGGAGCATCTCGTCCTGCTCGACGTTGCCGAGGTGTTGGAGGTGTTCGAAGAGCGGTGGGACTGTCCAGGAGGCCAGATCGACGACAGCCCCCATGCCCTTGGGAATGATGCGGGGAAGGTTTTCGGTGATGCCGCCGCCGGTGATGTGGGCCATGCCGTTGACGAGGTCGGCTCCGGTGAGTTTCTTGATGATGGCGAGGTAGCTGCGGTGGACGCGCATGAGAGCGGCACCGGTCTTGTCCTTGAGCTCGTTGACGTACTGGTCGGGGCCGTACTTGGCTACTTCAAAGAGGAGCTTGCGGGCGAGGGAGTAGCCGTTGGTGTGGAGGCCGTTGGAGGGTAGGCCGATGAGAATGTCGCCGACCTGGATGTTTTCACCGGTGATGATGTTGTCGCGGTTGACGGCGCCGATGATGGTGCCGGCGAGATCGTACTCGTTGTCGGCGTAGAAGCCGGGCATCTGGGCGGTTTCGCCGCCGATGAGCGCGCAGCCGTTGGCGCGGCAGGCCTCGCTGAGGCCCTGGACGACGGTTTCGATGACGGAGTTATCGAGCTTGCCGGTGGCGAGGTAGTCGAGGAAGAAGAGGGGGCTAGCTCCCTGGACGGCGATGTCGTTGACGCAGTGGTTGACGAGGTCCTGGCCGACGGTGTGGTGGATGCCGAGCTCGAAGGCGACCTTGAGTTTGGTGCCTACGCCGTCGCAGGAGGAGACGAGCACGGGATTGGGGTACTTCTGGAGATCGAGAGCGAAGAGGCCGCCGAAGCCGCCGATCTCAGAGAGGACCTGGCGGTTGAAGGTCTTGCGGGCGAGCATCTTAATGCGCTGTTTGCTGCGGTCTCCAGAGGAGATGTCGACGCCGGCGTCGGAGTAGGTGATTGGCTTCTTTGCCGTGGAGACGAGCTTGCGGCTGGAGTTTTTCATTGCGGATTTCTTATGTGCCGCGGCCGGGTGAGGGGAGTTGGCGCGGGCTTCGGGTGATTGGTCCGGGTGGGTTGATTGCTCAGCGGGCGTGGGGAAGGTCTCATCCGGCAAGGTCATGTGCTCCGTTGTGTTGAGAAAAGAAGAATTTTAGTTTAGCAGGATGCGGGTTGGGCTTTGTTACGGCAGCGTTTGCAGGGTCAGACTTTGGGGTGGTTGAGGCCGAGGATTCGGTCTCGTTCGCTGGGGGGCGGGATGGGGCAGGTGTCATAGCGGCCAAAGAGGCGATAGCGGAGCCGGGCGACGATGCTGTAGCCGAGTTCGCGCAGGGAGTGGGGGATTAGGTGTAGGGTTCGGCCTAGTTGTCGCCATGGATTGTGGAGGAGTTGTAGGGCTTGGCTGACGGCATCGGAGCGGTGGTAGAGGTGGGCGGTGTGGGTGAGGGCGGATGTGATGAGGGCTACGCCTTCCTCGGTCGGTTGGGGGCCGAAGGGAGCGAGGAGTTCGGCGGCGAGGGGGCTTTCGAGGGGGACGAAACGGAAGATGCGCTGGGTGTCGTGGTCGAGGAGGAAGCGGACCACCCCGTTGCAGAGGACACAGACGCCGTCGTAAAGAAGGACGGGGTGGGAGGCGAGCTGGTTGTGTTCGAGGGCTGTCATTTTGCGTGTCTGTGTGGGTTCGCCGGCGTTGTCCCTGTGACTTTTATACTGGAGGGATGACACGGTCCCTCACTCGCTCCCGGCAATTGCAACTTCGTGCTGAACAACTTCTTCCCGGGGGCGTTGATTCGCCGGTGCGGGCATTTCGTGCGGTGGGGGGCGATCCTCCCTTTGTGGCTCGGGCGGAGGGGGCATACCTGTTCGATGCGGATGGGAACAGGTATCTGGACTTCTTTGGGTCGTGGGGGCCGATGATCCTGGGGCATGCGTTTCCGCCGGTGGTGGAGGCGATTCGCGAGGCTGCGGGTAAGGGAGCGAGTTTTGGGGCCTCGACGGCGGCGGAAGGGGATCTGGCGGAGCTGGTGCAGCGGTGCTTTCCTAGTGTGGGGAAGCTGCGGTTTGTGAGTTCGGGGACCGAGGCGTGCATGTCAGCGATACGGCTGGCGCGTGGGTTTACGGGGCGGAAGTTTGTGGTGAAGTTCGAGGGGTGCTATCACGGGCACTCGGATGCGATGCTGGTGAAGGCGGGGAGTGGGGTGGCTACCCTGGGGATTCCGGGGTCGGCGGGGGTTCCGGCGGAGACGGCGATGCATACGCTGGCGCTGCCGTTCAACGACCTGGAAGCGGTGCGGGCGGCGTTTGCGGCGAGGCCGGGGGAGATTGCGTGTGTGATCGTGGAACCAGTGGTGGGGAATGCGGGGACGATTGCTCCGGCTGAGGGGTATTTGCAGGGACTGCGGGAGATTACGGCGGCGGATGGAGCGCTGCTGATTCTGGATGAGGTGATGACGGGGTTCCGGGTGTCGCTGGGTGGGGCTCAGCAGGTTTATGGGGTGACGCCGGATCTGACTACGCTGGGGAAGATTATTGGCGGTGGTTTGCCTTGCGGGGCATTTGGTGGGAGGGCAGATGTGATGGAGATGCTGGCTCCGCTGGGACCGGTTTATCAGGCGGGGACCTTGAGTGGGAATCCGCTGGCTATGGCTGCGGGGATCGCTACGCTACAGGAGCTGATTGCTCGAGAGGGCGAGATCTATTCGGGTTTGGAGAGGACGACGGTGGCAATTGCGGATGGAGTTGCTGCGGTGGCTCGTGAGGCTGGTGTGACGTTGACGACGAATCGGGTGGGGTCGATGTTTACGTGGTTCTTTACAGGTGAGCCGGTGACGGATTTTGCTAGTGCGGTGACTTCAGATAGTGCTGCGTTCGGCCGGTTTCACCGGGGGATGCTGGAGGCTGGGGTTTGGCTTCCGCCTAGCCAGTTTGAGGCTGCGTTTGTTTCGACGGCGCATGGGGAGCGCGAGGTGGAGATGGTGGTTGAGGCGGCTCGAAAGGCGTTAGTTAACCAGTAACGAGCCGTGAGTCACGGGTAAGGGTCTAGGCGGGGACGGGTTCGCCTTTGGGTTCCATCCAGAGGCGGCCTACGGTGATGAGGATGGCGAGTAGTGCAGCGCAGACGGCGAAGACGTAACGGACGCCGATCTGATTAGCGAGGATGCCGCTCAGGATGAGGCCGAGGATCTGGGCTCCGAAGATGAGTGACATCATGGTGGATCCTACGCGGCCCATGAGGGCGGGTGGGGTCTCCTGCTGCATCATGGTTTGGGCTGGGATGATGATTCCGGCTATGGCGACACCGATGATGAAGTCTCCCAGCATGGTGGACCAGACGTGCGTGAGCAGCGTGAGGAAGAGCAGACCGAGGGCGATTCCGGAGAGACCGGCGTAGACGAGGACGGTGTTTTTGACGTTCTTGGCGAGGGCGTTGAGGGCGTTGATGCCGATCAACATGCCGGCTCCGATGAGTGCGCTGGCGATGCCGAAGACGTTGGCGGAGGCGTGGAGACTGTCGCGGACATAGACGGCGATGAGCGGGCCGAAGCATCCGACGACGAACATAGCTGAGGCCATGGCGAGGATAACGAAGAGTAGTCCAGCGTGGTGGAAGATGAAGTTGATGCCCTGCTTCATGTCGGTCCAGACGCGGGTGAGGGCGGAGGCTTCCGAAGGCGGTGCGGTGGGTGATGCGGGTTTGGGCTGGGCTACGAATGGGACAGAGGCGATGAGCAGGGCAGAGCCTATGAAGCTGGCGGAATCGGCGAGGTAGCAGACTCGGGCTCCGAAGGTCGCGACGAGCCAGGCTGCAATGGCGGGGCCGATGATGCGCATGCCGAACATGACCTGCTGCATCAGGGCGTTGGCGGAGCGGAGGCCGTGTAGGGGGACGGCGGAGCGGATGGCTACTCCCTGGGCGGGGCCGAAGAAGCTGGAGACTACGCTGATTGCCGCGAGGATCGCGTAGAAGTGCCAGGTCTGGTGGGCGAAGAGGAGCAGGAGGACGAGCGCAGCGCGGAGGGAGTCGCTCGAGACCATAGTGGGCTTGAGGGGCCAGCGGTCGACGAAGACTCCGGCGATGACGCCCAGGATGGCGATGGGCAGCATGTAGGCGATGGAGACGCCGGTGACCTGTTGCGGTGTCGCGTGGAGCTTGAAGGTGAGGACTCCGATGACGGCGAACAGAGCAAGGAAGTCGCCGAAGACGGAGATGATCTGGGCAAACCAGAGGCGGCGCATCATGGAGATGCGGAGGACTGCGCCCATGGACATGGGCTGCGGCAGCTCGGGGTCGATTACGGGCGGTGTCGGATTGGTGGCGGTTGTGCTCATGTGTGGGCTTCTGGATGGGATGGTTCGGCGGGGACCCAGGATTCGATGGTTACGAATTTTGCGGCGGTATTTTTATAGGTCTCGAGGAGCTGGTTGGTGGCTTCGACGGTGGGGGTGCGGGGGGCGTCGAGGGCCAGGCTGCCGCCGTCGTGGAGGACGATGTTGGAGGCTCGGTCACGGCGCTGGTTGCGGGTGATGCCATGGGTGACGCGGGAGGCTATGGTGGCGGCGTCGATGGGCTTCCAGTCGCCGGCGATGATGTTCCATTGGACGGGGATGAGGCCTAGTTCGCGGGCGGTGCGGAGGACGTAAGGGCGGCGGGCTCCGTGGGGCGGGCGGAAGTAGTGGACGGGGGCTCCGAGGGTATCTTCGAGGCTCTTGTTGCAGGCGGATAGCTCTTCGCGGATGCGGGCGGCGGAGTGGAAGGGCAGCCATGGGTGGGTCATGGTGTGGTTGCCGATGAGGTGGCCGGCGGCGGCGATCTGGCGGACGAGGTCGGGACATTGGCGGACGAAGTTGCCGATCAAGAAGAAGGTGGCTCGGACTTCGTAGCGGGCGAGGACTTCGAGGAGATGCGGGGTGGCGGCGGGGTTGGGGCCGTCGTCGTAGGTGATGGCGATTTCGTTTGGTTTGGCTGGGGCGATGAGGGTGGGGCCGAAGATTTGGGATTCGGCGGAGAGGGCGGCGTAGGTGAGGGCGCCTGCGGTGGCGGTGAGGACGGCGGCGGCGGTCAGGGTTGTCGATGGCATGGCTCGTCCTCTCCTTTCGTGGGTATCTCCGGGGTATGTGGGTAGGTCTAAAGTCTTCTACCTATTAGGTTTACGTTTGGACCTTGAGTCTAAAGTGCTGAATTTGAAGCGCCTGCGTTTGTAAAGTATTCAAGATAGATGGTTTGACGGGTATTTGCGGCTAAAGAGAAAATCCCGGCGTTGGCCGGGTCTCTTTTTCATCTACTTCTAGTTTATCAGTTTGGGTGAAATTGATTGCCACACGATTGTTCGCGATTGGCGCGGGGTTTGGCGATTTGGGGCTTGACAGGGGTTTTGGGTGGTTCAGTGGTTCTTAGGTGATCGACATAACGCGGATTGGTTTTTTGCCGTTTCTTCGAAATTTGAGGCCCTATGTGCAAACTACAGGCCCTTCGACTATGCCTATGGCCATAAAACCGCCATAGACTCCGCTCAGGATGACACCCTAGTAGAGCAGGATGGCGACTCTGTAGTTGGTGGAGTCCGGTTTGGCTGGGCAGGCGCCGACTGCGCTGGTGTACTCGCGGTTGTGCGGTAACTGCTGGAGGAGATTGTCGGGGATTTTGGTGAAGTCGGGGTCTTGCCATTGGATGACGGCGGTGGCGTTGGGGGCGGAGTTGCCGTGGGAGACGCAGGCGGCGCGGGCGTCTTCGGCAATGCCGGGGATTTCGGCGGGCTTGATGCCGTGATCGCTGAGAAGTTGGCGGACCTTGGCTTCGACGTCTTCGCGGGAGAGGGTGGGGATGGTTTGGGCGAAGTCTTCGACGGCGTAGAGGGTGCCGTTGTTGTCGATGACGGCGATGCCGATGACGGTGGCGTGGGGGTTGAGGATGTTGGCGCGGTGGCCCTCGGACTTCATCCAGGCGCGGTCGAGGTCGGGGACGCGGAAGGAACCGGCGGCGATGTTTTCGGAGACCATGGTGTAGTGGCCTCCGGCCTGGGCGACGCGGGTTGGGAGGTCGGGTTCGCCGGGGTATTGGTGCTGGCCGTCACCTTTTTCTTGCGACATGCGGAGGGCGTGGGCCCGGGCGGCTTGTTGGAGTGTGGGGTCGGTGGTGAGAGGGGTGAGGTTGGCTTCGGTGCGGTGTTGGTTGAGGAGTTGGAGGAGGGTTTGCTCGGCGGAGGGGACGTCTTTTTGGGCTGGGGCTGGGAGGGCTAAGAGTGTCAGGGTCAGGGTGATGAGGAGTCGTTGCATGAGTGTGCGGTCTCCCTGGTGTTCATGATGTTGGATGTTGATTTTGGGAGATGATGATGTTTCTTGTTGGTGGTGGAAGGAAATAAGCAAGGGCAGAGATAGAAGCAGATGCTCACGATGAGGCTGTGAGCACCTTGGTCGAGATGACAGATTTGAGTTGGTGGTTATTTGTGGGATTTTAGAAGGGCGAGGACTTCTTCGGCGTGGCCTTTGGGGGTGACGTCTTCGAAGATGTGGATGAGGCGCTGGTCAGGGCCGATGAGATAGGTGGTGCGCTTTACGCCTTTGACTAGCTTGCCGTACATGTTTTTTGGCTTGATGAGGTCGTAGCGGTTGATGAGGACCATGTCGGGGTCGGCGAGGAGGTCGTAGGGGAGGTTGTATTTGTCCTTGAATTTCTTCTGGGCTTTGACGGTGTCGCGGGAGATGCCGAGGACTACGATTCCGGCTTTCTGGAACTGCTCGAAGGCGTCGCGGAAGCCGCAGGATTCGATGGTGCAGCCGGGAGTGTCGGCGCGGGGGTAGAAGAAGAGGACTACGGGCTTGCCTTTGAAGTCAGTGAGGGAGACTTCTTTGTCGTCCTGATTTTGGAGGGTGAAGTTTTCTACTTTGTCGCCGGGTTTCATGTGCGGTTCCTTTTCGTGCTGGTTTGGCGCGGGTGTTTGGAGGGAGTATCGGCGGATCGGAACAATTGTAGGGCTACTTGACCGCGCAATCCTTCCGTCCTGTGTCCGCTACACTCGCGATCAACCATTTGCCATCTTTGCGGACGAGATTGAACAGATCCGTTCCGCAGTGGTCTACTTTGCCGTCAACTAAGAAATCGAACGGGGCCCATACCATTGCGAGGTCGTTGTCGATTCGGATCAGCGGATCGTGAATTCGCTCCTCGATCTGGGTGGTTCCCGGTTTTCCTACGCGGTCGGCGAAGGCCTCAAATGTCATCTGGGTTGGTTTGCCGTCACGCATCAGCACCATGGTGCCACCGGGTAGCGTGGGTTCTTTGATCGCTGCAGCGTCCCGCTTGGCCATGCCGTCGAACATCGCCTTGATGGGAGCGAGGACCTCCTGCTCTTCCGGTGTTGCGGCGTGGAGCGAGATGGTCAGGAGACCGGCGGTTGCTCCGGCGATGCATAAGGCTAGAGACAGTGGACGAAAGATCTTCATGGGTTCCGATTCTAACTGAGCGGTTAATCGATGCAGTTTATGACTATTAATTAGAGCCCAGGTATTTCATCCGGTGTAATTGCATGTTGGGGTTGAAGGCCAGTTTTGGCCAGCAACAATTCGATGGCTCTCTGGTCTGCGTTTGTTCCGCCATCCCCTACTTCATTTGCTCTGAGTCTTCGACCATCCTGGAAGTCGATCAGAAGATCTCGCTGCTGATGAAAACTACCATCACGATAGCGGACTCCGTCTATGATGGTGGCCCTTCTGGCCTCTTTGAACGGAAAGATCTCTTCATTCCACGAGCCGTAATGGCCGAGGCGCGCTTCCTGATCACCAATGGACAAATGCATCGGAATTGCCAAGAGAGTAAAGAATGCGATGGGCATGACCAAGCCGATGCCAAACCACTTCATTACTAAAAAGGTATTGTATTGTGCCTTCTGATCAGAATCCTCCATAACAGAGTCCGCTTCATCTGTGCGACCGGTGCGGCGCAGAAGCCAAACTGTCAAAGGCCAAGGTACCGTCAGTGCTGCGAAAAAAGGGAAAAAGCACCAGAGAATGGCTGTGGGATAAAGATGAAGCACGTTCTGCCCATCGATTTCAGCCCACGCATGATTGGCGGCTTTGAAGGCAAAGAACGTTAGGGCAAGACAAATTCCAATTGTCCACATGAATACACCTATTACGCCAGTGGGCAGCGGCTCAGGAACTTGCCTTTGATCGTAAGTCCAGGTCTTAAATCTTGACGGCGGAGCCGGAACGTATTTTCGGAGCAGAGCTAAGGCAATAGAGATTAGGGCGAGCACAGAAAGTTTCATCGAAGCGCGCGCCTAAGAGGTCGCAGTAAATGACGCGAGGGTTTTTTCGAGGGAGGCGGTGTCTTCTACGTTGGCGGTGGGTTGGGTGCGGTCGATTTGGCGCATGAGGCCGGTGAGGACTTTGCCGGGGCCTACTTCGATGAAGTGGGTTGCGCCCTGGGCGATGAGGAGCTGGATGCACTCGACCCAGCGGACGGAGCCGGTGACCTGGCGGATTAGGCAGTCGCGGGCGTCGGCGGCGCGGGTGATGAGGCGGGCGTCGACGTTGGCGGCTACAGGGACGGCGGGGTCGTTGAAGGTGAGCGAGGCGAGGTCTGCGGCGAGGGCGTCCTGCGCGGGCTGCATGAGGGCGCAGTGGAAGGGGGCGCTGACCTGGAGCATGACGGTGCGCTTGGCTCCGGCTTGTTTGCAGAGGTCTGCGGCGAGGTGGACGGCTCCGACGGCGCCAGAGATGACGGTCTGGTCGGGTGAGTTGAGGTTGGCGGGCGAGACGACGGCGAGGTTGGGGTTGAAGGTTTTGGCTTCGGGGATGGTGGGGAGCGGGGTGAGTTGGTCGGAGACTTGATCGCAGATTTCGGCGATGAGGGTGGCGGAGAGGCCGAGGATGGCGGCCATGGCTCCTTCTCCGGCGGGGACGGCCTGCTGCATGTATTGGCCTCGGGCGCGAACGGTGCGGACGGCGTCGGCGAAGGTGAGGGTTCCGGCGGCTACGTGGGCGGAGTATTCGCCGAGGGAGTGGCCGGCGGCGAAGGCGGGCTGGATGCCTTTCTCTGCGAGTGCTGGCATCAAGACTCGGGCGGCGGCTACGGAGACGGTGAGGATGGCGGGCTGGGTGTGCTCGGTGAGCTTGAGGGTCTCTTCGGGGCCTTCGAAGATGAGCTTGGAGAGGGAGAAGCCGAGGGCGGCGTCGGCCTCGTCGAAGATGGCTCGGGCGGCGGGGTGATTGTCGTAGAGGTCGCGGCCCATGCCTACGGTCTGCGAGCCCTGGCCGGGGAAGAGGAATGCTGGTTTCGTCATCGTCGTCTATCGTAAATGAGTGGGACGGGTGGCGTTTGAGGAGTGCGGAACGAAAGGCGTACCTCAGCGGCTAGAGCCGCATTGAGAACAAATCGTTCGCGGCACGACTGAAGCCGTGCCCTTAAGCAAGGCGAGATTCTCCAGCATCCTATAAGACTCTGCGCTCCCCTCAAGACAAAGCCGTTCAAATAGCGTTTGGGTTAGGGCCTGGTCAGGGGGTTTTTACTGTGTCTCCTACTTTGACGGGGCCGGTTCCGGTGAAGGTTCCTACGGCTGAACCGGCATCTACGCTGGTGATTGTGAGTTGGCCGACAGGAGTTTCGATCGAGCGTAAGGGCTTGCCTGTGGTGGGATCTTTGATGACACGGCTGACACGGGTTACGGCGAGTTTGTCGCCTACGTGGACTCCTGATGACGAGCCGACGTTGATGACGATGTCGTTGCCGGTTGCGTCTGCGACGAGGCCGGAGACGGGGACAGGCGCGGGCGCGGCGGCGGTGGGAACCTTGGGGGCGTTGGATTCGAGGCCGGTGGCGAGTTGAGCTACGGAGGCTTTGACGGCTTCGCCGATGATGGTCTGGCCGAAGTTGGAGCTGCCCATGTCGAGATGGCCGCCACCGCCGGACCAACCGGAGGCTCCGCCACCTGCGAGGTCAGTGCCGGAGCGGGAGGATTCGCCGGTGCCGGTGACGGAGGCGAGGATCTCGCCGGTGTTGACGTCGACCATACGGGCGGTGATGGCGACTACAGCTTTGGATTTGTGCACGCCTACGCCACCGAGGCCGTAGTGGCCCAGGGCGCTGCCGATGCCGCCGGTGCTGGTGTTGTGATCGTCTCGGCCGAATTGGGTGATGTCGCCGACGATGATGGTGTCGACGCCGAGGAGCTTACCGATTTTGGCGGCAGAGGCGGGATCGGCGCGGTTGCTGTTGGAAAAGTTCTGCTCGGCGATCAGTTTGCTCATGGCTTGGCGCTCGATCACGCGAAAGGTACCGTCGTTCACGAGGCGGTCGATGAGGAGATCGACGATTCCTTTGCCAACGTCCTGATTGCTGCCGAAGATGGCCTCAACGCTGGTTGTGACGGTGCCGTAGTTGAAGTCCATAACGGCGACGCGGTGTTTGTCCTGCGCGAATAGCGAGGCAGTGAAGAGAAGTGAGAGGGCGATTAAAACATTTGCACGACGCATGAGACTGACTCCTGATATGGATATCGGGTTACCTTCCTAAGAACTTTTCGAGGGTCTCTATCTCTGCTTCGGCCTTGTCCATGCTGAGTTGGGCCGAGGCGGTTTTGGATAACTGCATATCTTGCCTTGCAACTTGCATGTAGGAATTGAGCTTGGCGTCGGCGGTCTCCATGTCGTTGCGGAGCCCGAGTCCGTCGGCTTCCTGCTGGTGACGTAGCTGCGCGATAGCACGGTCTACGGTTTGGGCCCGGGCGTCGAGTTGGAGGAGGCGCTCCTGAAGCTGTTCGACTTCGGCTTCTGATGGCTGTGCCGTAGGTGGCGGTGGTTGGGGCGCTATGACCTGTGTGGCGGTGGCTCCGGCTTGAGGCGATGTGCTTCCTTGATATGGTTGGCGCCGGGGTGCCTCGTGAGGCTCGCTCGTTAGATCGGACGTGGCGCCTGGCTGTTCAGTCGGTGGTGGGGCTGGGGTGCTTTCCTGTTGTGTTGAAGGGGGAATTGCTGCCGGTTGGGTTGCGGCTGGAGCGGCCTCCGATGCGTGTGCCTTGAGCAAGCGGGGCACGGTGGTGGCTACGACGACAAGAGCGAGCATTGCGGCGATGGCTCCGGTTGCGATCCATAATGGCTTGTTGCTGCTTCTTGCGATGGGCACGTTGGGTGATGCGGCGTTTGGTTGCGGCATTGAGACTGGTTGGAATGGGGGATAGTCAGTGGACTGAGGAGGCGGTGGCGGTGGGGCTGGGGCAGCGAAGGTGGTTGGCGCTGCAGAGTAGGTCTGGGTCGCGGTGCAGAAGGGCTTCAGGGCATCGCGGAATGCGTCTGCCGTTTGGAAACGCTCGGCGGGATCTTTAGCGAGGGCTTTGAGGATGATCGCGTTGAGTTGGGAAGGCAGGGCTGGGTTGAGTTCGATGGGAGGCTGTGGCGTGGCGTGGAGCTGCTTGTCGAGAACGCCGTAGGTGGAGTCGGATTCGAAGGGACGGCGTCCGGCAAGTAGCTCGTAGAGGACGATTCCGGTGGAATAAAGATCAGAACGCGCATCGACCTTGGAGCCGTTCACCTGTTCGGGCGACATGTAGTAGAAGGAGCCAATGGTAGTTCCCGTTCTGGTGAGATTGATGTCGACCTTCTTGGCGATTCCGAAGTCCATGAGCTTGACGACGCCGTCGGAGGTCACCATGAGATTGGCGGGTTTGATGTCGCGGTGGATCACGCTGCGACCGTGCGCGTAGCTGAGGGCGGAGAGCGCCTGGGAGATGTACTCGACTGTGGTCGAGGTCGTCATGGGGCTTAGACAGGCGCGCTGTTCGAGGGTGTTTCCCTTGACGTACTCCATGACCATGATGAGTTGGTCGTCTGCCTGAAATGCAGTGTGGAGTAAGGCAATGTTCGGATGGTCGAGGCTGGCGAGAGTGCGGATTTCGGAGAGGAAGCGGTCGGCGAATTCTCGGTCGGCAGAGAGATCGGGCAGGAGAATCTTCAGAGCTTCGATTCGGTTAGAGATGATGTTGCGAGCGCGGTAGACGTGGCCCATTCCGCCGGTACCGAGCAGCTCAATTACTTCATAATCACCGACGCGTTTACCCGGCTCGAATGCCATGGGTATCCTCCCGCGAAACCTGGATGCTGTGACGGGGCCGGATGCGGTCGTAACGCATCTTAGCGGGGCGGCTTTGCTCTCCGCTAAATTTTCCGATTGGGGGAGTTTATATCATTCCGCGCGAGGATGCTTGCAGCTTTGGCATGGGAGCGCAGCAGATCACGCGTTGCGTCGGATCTCGTGACGGACTAGATGCCGAGGCCTACCTCTACGTCGGTTTCGTCGCCGGCGTGGGAGTAGAAGTCGTAGGGGGTGCGTCGGTTGAACTTATAGCGCTGGCGGATCTCGCGGCCGATGAAGAGACCGAGTGCGACTGCTCCGAGACCTGCGGATACCCATCCTACGGTTTTGATGAGGGCCGATTCTTCGTCTTCTTGTTCTTCGGGGAATGGAAGCGTTTTCATATCGTTAGCAGGGACATCCTCTTCAGGCCTGGTTTCGAAGATGCGGAGATTGGAGAGGAGCTTCATAGTATGGATGATAGCGCAGGTTGAGGTCGTTGGGCAGATAGCACGTTAGGGGGATGGGGTGGACTCTCGAGTGGTACATGGCGACTGCGGATTGGACGGATCAAAGGGGAGGGGGAGAGCAAAGGCAATGGCGAGAACAACGACAACGGCAAAAGCAGATCCCCCTTCGGGGATGACAAACAAGAAAAGGCGAGGACAAAGCAAGAACATCGCTAGGTAACGTCGACCTGGTTGACGCGAAGCGCACTGCGGGAGTTGAGGCCCCGCCTAAGTAACGTCTACTTGGTTGAAGCCGAGGCTGTAGAGGAGGGTGGTTATGGTGGCTCGGGCGTTTTTGCGAGCGGCGTCCAGGATGCCATCATCAAGGGCGGATTTCTGGAGTTGCTGCTCGGCTTTGGCTCGGGTGTCGGACTCGAGGTTCTGGTCGGCGGGAACGAGGAGGCCGGTGGAGCGGGCGTAGACGCGGGTGTGCTGGTTGTCGAGGTTGGTGGCGAAGAGCTGCGATGCGGGTAGGGTGACGTGGATGGAACGGGTGCCGTTCTTCTCGTCGATGCGGACGTCTTCGGGCTTGAGCTGGGCGAGGTCGATGCCAGCGATGGATTGGCCGTGGACGACGAGGAGGATGCGGTCGCCGGCGAGGAGATCGGGGAGGACGACGCTGGATTTAGAGCCTTCGACGACGGTGTCGGTGGAGTAGACGACGGTCTCAAGGCGGCTGAGGCGCTGGATTCGCTGGACGACGGCGGGAACGGAGGTGTCGAAGGTTTCGGTGCGGCCGGTGATGCGGTCGGCGACTCGGGCGAGGATGCCGGTGGTGGCCTGGCGGAGGAAGACCACCATGGCAGCCGCTCCGAGGACGAGCGCGAGCAGGAAGGCGAGGAAGGTGCCAGAGGAGCCGCGGCCTGAGGTGTATTGGGTCGTCATGATTGATTGGACGCTGGATCGGCGATGGCCGGTGTCCCCATCATGACATGGGGAACCGCTGGGTGCGTGGATTCGAGGTGATTTTACTGGACGGATTTGCCGTATTGGCTTGGTTTCGACCCGATGTGACGGTTAGCATAGCAATTATCCCGGAGGAGATTTATGGCTAGTCCTGCCTGGTCCGCGAGTCAGCCGCCAATTGTGTTAACGAAAGAGCACGCTGCTGGAGGGAATGCGGACGTTCCTTGGTACGTGTGGTGGGGCGTGCTGGCGGTGACGTCGGCTTCGATCGGCGGGGCTTGGGATGTTTCATGGCACCGGTCGATTGGGCGGGATACGTTTTGGACGCCGGCGCATATGGCGATCTATGCGTGTGGGGTGATTGCTGCGGTTATTTGCGGATATTTAGTCTTTGCTACGACGTTTGGGCGGTCGGCTGGGATGAAGGCGGCTTCGGTGAATGTGCTGGGGTTCCGGGCGCCGTTGGGAGCGTTCATCGCGGCGTGGGGCGGGATCGCGATGCTGACGTCGGCTCCGTTCGATAACTGGTGGCATGCCGCATATGGGCTGGATGTGAAGATTGTGAGTCCTCCCCATACGCTGCTGATTCTTGGGATTCGCGCGGTTGCGGTGGGCGTGCTTTTTTTGATTTTGGCGGCGATGAATCGGGCGGCCGCTGAAGGTGGGCAGGCAGGGGAGCGGAGCTTCAAGGCGCTACAGCGGCTGTTTTTGTACCTGGGCGGCTTGATGGTGGGTGGGCAGATGTTCTTCCTGATCGAGTACACGTGGGACGTCAGCCTGCACACGGTCAGCGCGTACATTGCGATGGCGATTGGGCTTCCGCTGTTGCTGGCGCTGCTTTCGCAGGCTTCGCGGTATCGGTGGGCCGCTACGGCTGCGGCTTCGGTGTATACGATTTTTGTGATCGGCGAGATTCTGATTCTGCCGCTGTTTCCTGCGCAGCCAAAGCTGGGGCCGGTGTTCTTTCCGGTCACACATCTGGTTCCGGCGAAGTTTCCGATTTTGATTCTGGTGCCGGCGTTGGCGCTGGATCTTCTGTGGCAGCGGACGAGGGAGTGGAAGCCTTGGAAGATTGCGCTGGCTTCTGGAGTTGTTTTTGTTGCGGTGCTGGTGGTGGTGGAGTGGCCGTTTGCTTCGTTTCTTATGTCGAAGGCTTCGGAGAACCGGTTCTTTGGGACGATGTATTTCGATTACAACTCGCGGCCGGATGGGATCGATCGGTTGAGGCAGTTCTATAAGCCGAGTTATGGGTTTGCGCTTTATTTCGGTTTGCTGCGGGCTGCGATTTATGCGTCGATCGGGACGTGGGTGGGGCTGCTTTTTGGCCGATGGATGCGGAGCGTGCAACGGTGAGGGCTTCTTTTTCTCGAGGTTGGGTAGGCTTGCTGCTTTTGCTTGTTGTCTTTGCTGCTCCGCGTGGTGCTTGGGCTCATGTGGGAAGCAAGGATGTATTTGAGCAGGTGGATGCGGGGCCTTACCGGCTTTATGTGACGGTACGGACGCCTACGGTGATTCCTGGCGCGGCGGCGATTGAGGTACGGTCGAGTGGGGCTGTGGTGGATGGGATACGAATTACGCCGCTTCCGATGACGGGAGAGGCTTCGAAGCATCCGCCTACGCCGGATGCCATGGTGCGATCTGCTAATGATCCCGCTTTTTTCACGGGAAATTTGTGGATGATGGCCGCGGGGTCGTGGGAGGTACGGTTTGAGGTATCGGGCGCAAGCGGGGTGCAGGTGGTGTCGGTGCCGGTGCCGGCGATGCCGCTTAGCACACTGAAGATGCAGCGCGGGATGGGCATCGTGCTGGGGTTCCTAGGGCTATTTCTAGTGGTCAGCATGGCGGGGATTGTGGCGGCGGCGGTGCGAGAGGCTCGATTGCAGCCGGGGGCTGTGGCTTCGGCTGAGAGGCGGCGTCGGGCGGTCTTTGCGACGGTGGGGAGCCTTGTGCTGATGGGGCTGATGGTTTGGGGTGGGGCGAAGTGGTGGAATGTCGAGGCGGCGAGCTACTCGGCGGATATCTATCAACCGCTTGGTGTCGAGCCGGTGCTGCTGGGGAACCAGCTTGATCTGAAGGTGACTGCCTATAAGCCAAAAGATGACTTCAGGGAAAGACGTTGGCGTTTGAATGATGACTTTTTGCCAGATCATGGGCACCTGATGCACCTGTATGCGATTCGGCAGCCGGAGATGGATGCGGTGTTTCATCTGCATCCGGTGCTGGCTGGGGCGGGGGATTTTCGCATCGCGCTGCCTGCGATGCCGGCGGGAGAGTACAAGCTGTATGGCGACGTCGTGCATGCGACGGGATTTCCGGAGACGCTGGTCGCTAGTGTGACGGTGCCTGAGGGGATGTCCGGTGGGGCGTTGGCTGCCGATGATGCGGTGGGATCGCCGCAGCCGCTGAGCAAGGGGATGCTGGGGAGTTCGTATACGCTGCCGGATGGGTATGTGATGGTGTGGGATAAGCCGGAGACTGTGACGGCGAACACGGCCTATGCGCTGCGTTTCCGGCTGCTGGATGTTTCGGGCAAACCTGCTGCGGATATGCAGCCTTATCTGGGGATGGCGGGACATGCGGCGTTTGTGAAGACCGATGGGACGGTGTTTGCGCATACGCATCCGCAGGGGTCGGCGGCGATGGCGGCGGTGATGCTCGCGAATGGCGATGAGAGCAGTGCGGCACCGATGGACATGCAGATGGATACGCCGATGCATGCTGCACCGATATCAAACGTGGTGGAGTTTCCTTATGGATTTCCTTCGGCGGGGCGGTACAGGATCTTTGTGCAGATGAGGCATGGATCGACGGTGGAGACGGGCGCGTTCGATGTGGTGGTTCAGTAGTACGTTCGTGATTTGATGCAGAGCGCAAAAAGCCCCGCGCTGTTATGAAGCAGCGCGGGGCTTGAGATGTTGCGTTGAACTAGGCCGTCAGCTTGCGAGAGACGATGCCTGCGAGGCCGAGGGCGCCGGTGCCGAAGAGCAGAAGAGCAGAGGGCTCGGGCACGGGGCTGGTGGACGGGGGATCCGTAATACTCGCAACCTTGATTGTGCCCTGAGAAAACTCCGGCACACCCTTGATGAGAGTGTCAACGTCCGAGAAGGTATAGAAGAGAGAGCCGGCTACCAACGAGAAGTCTACGGACTTGTTGACCGTGCCGCCGTCGTAGATGACGGAGAGGAGGTTGCCATTCTGGAAGAAGGCGTCACCGTAGTTGAGAGCAGCGTTAGAGAGGTCGAAGGTGTCGTTGCCGATGGAAAACTTCATGGCAGTGAGATTACCAAGGAGGGTGCTGAAGTCGGAGTTCCCCGAGGAAGCGGGCGCGCCGGTGATGGTGAATGAACCAGTACCGCCGCTGACGTTAGAACCGGGGGTCGTCGCGGTGAGGATGAGGTTGTAGGTCAAGGAATCGGCGTGCGCAGCTACGGGAGCTACAGCGAGGCCGAGAGTGAGGACCAGGGCAGATAGAATTTTACGCATTGGTGAGGGCCCCTTTCAGGGAATACAAAATTTCGCAGGATAAAACCTTATCTCTAGGCTCTACCATGGGTTATGGGTAGTCAACGGGAAAGATTTTTCTAGAAATTATGCAATATTTTGCACTTAGCATCGATTTGCGTGAGTTATTTGGCCCATGCAACCCCTACTCAATGTTTTGCTTATTGAAAATAAGTATGTTATGAGGTGGTATCGAATTTTTAATATGCAAAATATTGCATGTATTCACAAAGGCTAAAATTTTTGAATTTTGGTCCGAAGAGGCGCTTCGGGTCGATTCGGCCTAGAGGATGAGCGCGGTTGAACGAGCTTGAGGGCCCGCTATTGGCTCAGAATAGGCCTGCGGATGCGGAGGCTGTCTCGGAGAAGAGGCTCTTCCACGAGGGGTCGAGGTAGAGCCAGCGCTGCGTGCCGAACCAACTGGTTGCGATCTCGGGGACGTGCAGGAGGCCATGTCCTCCGGCGCAGATGAGCTCGGTGCCGTTCCAGGCAAGGAAGTTTCTTGAGGGCTGGCCTACGCGTGCTGGGTTGGTCAGCAAGCGCAGACAGACGGGGCAACGCTTGCGCTGATCGCGGAGGGTCCAGCGGAAGGCGAATAGTAGAGCGCAGAAGGAGCTGATGCCCTGGAGATACTGAGAGGCTTCCGGTGTGATGGATGTACTGAAGTGAGCGAGGTCGAGCGATCCGAAGTAGACGATGGGCAGGATGAGAGCGAGCTTACTCCAGAGGAAGATCCAGCGGCGGAGTTTGATGGACCAGCGGAGGTGGTGGCGGTTGGCGGGATACTCGCCGAGAGGGAGCGAAGTGGTGGCGGGTAGGGCGAGAAGAGCGAGGAAGAGAGTGAAGGTGAAGATGCCAAATGGATCCGGGCTGTGGTCGGCGAGGGAGACACAGTCGAAGCTGGCTAGATTGTCGTTTGGTTGGGGAGTGAAGAGACGCCAGGTCCCTGTAGGTGGAGTCTGCGATGAGGATGGATCGCGGCGGGCGATGACGTATCCGCGAGTGGTTGCTGGGATTGCGGCGGCGTAATTGTCGGGCTCGAGCAGCCAGGCGTCTACTTTGCCGGCGAGTTGCCAAGAGCCGTCGGGGAGAATGCCGACGACTTTGACGGGGCGCAGACCTAGCTTGAGGGTGCGGCCGATGATTTCGGGGTCGGCGTTGAAGGTGGTGCGCCAGAGTTTTTCACTCAGGACAAGTGTGGGAATGGCATCGTGTGCGGGCCGGGTTGCGAATGGAACGGCGACGCCTAGCAGATCAAAGAGGTTGGAGCTGGTGCGGGCTACGGAGATCTGGGGCGCATGATGAGGTGCGATGTGCAGTAGCTTGATGGAGGTTTGGTAGAAGGCGAAGTCAGTGAAGAGATGCTGGTTGCGGTTTCGCCAGAATCGGTACTGCTCGACGCTGATGGTGGGTACGGGTGTCTCGGAATGTCCGTTGGTTGAGATTGCGATGAGGTTGTGGGTGTCGCGATAAGGCGTGGGTTGGATTGCTGTGCGAACACCGGGTAGTAAGAGCGTGAGGCACCAGGTTGTGACGGCGAGGATAGTCAGGAATAAGGCGCACTGGGCGGGGGAGTTGAGTGGGTGGGGTTTGGGTGATTTGGTGCGGGGAGTGTTGCGGCGAAGGCAGATGGCGTCGTTGAACGCGCCGAGGCAGAAAGCAGCTACTTCTTTTTCGCTTTGCCACGATAGGCCGCACTTGCAGACACAGGCTTCATGGACGTACCAGAGTTCGGAGGTCCACTCTTGCAGCCACTCGGGACGCTGATGAGTGGGGACGAAAAGCGCAGCACACTTTAGAGCGGCGAGGTGCATGGTCTTCGTGGATGTTCCGGGCAGGCTCATGCGGGTTCGCCTTCGGGGGAGGGGATCAGTTTGACGAGGAGTGGGTAGCGCTTGTGCGAGGACTCGAGAGTGGTTTTGCCGGCGCGGGTGAGTTTGTAATATTTGCGCGGGGGGCGTTGCTCGTAGTCGGCGATGGATTGCTGCTCCCAGTGAGAGCGGATGAGCTCGTCGCGTTCGAGGCGGCGGAGGGCGGGGTAGACGGTTCCGCTGGGCAGACCGGTCATCTCCATGATGCTGAAACCATAGACAGAGCCGGCATGGATGGCCTGGAGAATGAGCGCGGCTGTATGCGAGAGTTTTGTCTCCGCTGCCATGCCGGGAATTGTACCTATGTAGCATGCTACTTGACTAGTGGCTTAGTAGTTTGCTACATAGGGTGGGTGGAGGACACGCCTATGCTCGAGTTGCAGCGGCTGACGAAGCGGTATCGAGGGATTCCGGCGATTCAGGACGTGAGCTTTGGATTGCAGGCGGGCGAGATTGTGGGATATCTCGGGCCGAATGGTTCGGGGAAGTCGACTACGGTGAAGATTATTACGGGGATCCTGCAGCCGAATGAAGGACGGGTGTTGTTTGAGGGAAAGGACATTCTCGATGACCTGGTGGGGTTTCGCGCGGCGTTTGGGTATGTGCCGGAGGAGGCGCATGTCTACACGTATCTGACGGGGCTTGAGTATCTGCAACTGGTCGGCAGGCTACGGGGGATGCAGGAGCAGTTGATTGAGCTGAAGGCGACGGAGCTGCTGAAGCTGCTGGCGCTGGAGTCGTGGAGGCACTCGCCGATTGCGTTGTACTCGAAGGGGATGAAGCAGCGCGTATTGATAGCAGCGGCGTTGATGCATGATCCGAAGCTGCTGGTGTTTGATGAACCGTTGTCGGGGTTGGATGTTGTTACGGCACGCCTGTTCAAGGATCTGTTGCAGGAGTTGGCGGCACAGGGGAAGGCGATTCTGTATATCTCACATGTTCTGGAGGTGGTGGAGCAGATATGCGACCGCGTGATTGTGATTGCACGAGGGAGGATCGTTGCAGATGCTGCGCCGGGTGAGCTGACGAAGCTGATGGAGCTGCCAAATTTGGAGCGGGTCTTTGCGCAGCTAGTGCAGCAGCAGGACACGCGGGCTGTGGCGCGAGAGATGGTTGAAGTGATGAGGGTGACCCATGCTTAAAGAGATGATTCGTCAGATTGATGAGCCGGAGCATGCGGTGTTGTCGCTGGAGGTACAAGCGGCTATGGGACCAGTGGTGCAGCCGAAGCGGAGTCAGTTCGAGCTGCTGGTGCGGCATCTGCTGGATCGCTTCTTCAACAACGACATGGTGTCGACTGAAGGCGAGATGATGAAGCGGCTGATTCTGGCGGCAGCTGTGATTGCAGTGCCGCAGCTGATCTTTGCGCTATTTCTGTATCCGGTGTATCACGGTGTGCCGCCGATTCGTCCTTTGAAGCCGCCGTTCTGGTCGCAGGTGAATCATCACTACTTCTATGTGATGTATTCGTTTGTGGTGATGGGGGCGGTGACGGTGTTTGAGTGGGAGTTGCTGTTTCCTGAACTTCTGGATGTGTTTGTACTGTCGACGCTGCCGATTCCTGGCCGGAGGCTGTTTTGGGCGAGGATCGCGGCGTTGGTGATCTTTCTGGCTATGTTTTTGGTGGGAATGAATCTGCTAGGTGCGGTGTTCTTTCCGTTTGTGGCGGATATGCCCGGACTTGTGCGGTATCTGCTTGCTCACATTGTGGCGGTCGGGTTGGCGGGAGTGTTTGTCTCGGCGTTTTTTCTAGGATTGCAGGGGGTGTTGATCCTTGTGGTGGGGCAGCGTTTGTCGCGGAGCTTTTCGCCGCTTCTGCAGGGTGCTTCGATGATGGTGCTGCTTACGGTTTTTATTTTGTGTCCGATGGTGTTGATGTTTTTGCGGCCGCTGTTGGAATCGGATAGCGTGGTGGTCCGGTATTTTCCGCCGTTCTGGTTCTTGGGGATCTATGAGCGGATGTTGGGTGGAGCGTCGACGCTGCCGGTGTTTACGGCGTTGTGGCGGACGGGACTTTTTGCGACTTTGCTGGCGATGCTTGTGGTGGCTGTGACGTATCCGCTGGCTTATAGACGCCGGACGCGGCAGTTGATTGAAGGCTTCACTGCGGCGCGCAGACAGAGATGGATTTCAAGATGGATTAGTGGGTTGCTGCATGCGGTCGTGTTGCGAATACCGCAGCGACGAGCGGTGTATCACTTTATCAATCAGACTCTTTTGCGGACCCAGCGGCATCGTGTGTATCTGGCGATGTATGGGGGCGTCGGGATTACTTTGATGATTGCCAGCGCAATTGTGATTACACCTGGGCATGGGCATGTCCGGTTTGGTATCACGGAGTATGGGTTGCGCGCGGCGATTCCTATGTTGGCGTTCTGGATTGTTGCGGGATTGCGTATGGCGCTGGTGTCTCCAGTGGATGCGCGCGGGAGCTGGGTGTTTGGGATTATCCATGGGCGGCCTCAGCGGGATCATTTGGTGGCGACGAAGGTGTGGGTGTTTTTGTGGAGCACGCTTGTTACTTTGGCTGCAGTTGCGGGCGCGCGGGCGATTGGGCCGGCGGCTTTGCGGGGATGGAGAGTTACGGCGGTGCAGGTTGTGATCGCGGTGGGACTGAGCCTGCTGCTGACGGATGCTTTCTTTGGGAAGGTTATGGTTGTGCCTTTTACGAAGTGGCAGTCGGCGGGGCAGAGAAATCTGGCGCTTGTGGTGATTCCATACCTGGTCTATTTTCCGCTGCTGGTTATGTACACGGTGAACCTGGAAGGTTGGATGGAGAAGAATGGGAGGCATCTGGTGTATGCGGTGTTGTTCGTCGCGATTGTGCATGGGATGTTGCGACGGAGGCATCGGAGGATTGTGAATGAGCAGGCTGGGCGGGTTGAGTTGGAGGATGTGGAGGTGGTGTATCAGGGGCTAGGTTTGCGGATGGATCAGGGGTGAAGTCTTCGCGCTGGTTGAATCGGAACTGGGTCGATAGAATCTGGGAAAATATGACGATCTCTTCGACTATGCGCGCGGCAGTTCTGGACGAGTACAACTCCCCCTTTCGCTTCGCTGAAATTGAGCGGGCGAAGCCTTCGGCTGGGCAGGTGCTCGTGCGGATCAAGGCCAGTGGGGTGAATCCGTTGGATACGAAGATTCGCACTGGAAACGGGGCTCATGCGAAACAGCCGCTGCCGGCCATTCTCGGCATGGATATGGCTGGGATTGTCGAGGAGTTGGGTGCTGGAGTGAGTGGCTTCAGCGTGGGTGATGAGGTGTATGGGCTGACTGGTGGCGTTGGTGGATTGCAGGGATCGCTGGCGGAGTTTGCGGTAGTTGATGGTGATTTGTTGGCAAAGAAGCCGGTGAATTTGACGATGCGTCAGGCGGCTGCGATTCCGTTGTCGTTTATTACGGCTTGGGAAGGGCTTGTCGATCGCGCAAATGTTCATGCGGGGCAGAAGGTTTTGATCCATGCCGGTGCCGGTGGGGTGGGGCATGTGGCGGTGCAGATTGCCAGGGCGCGTGGAGCGGAGGTGTTTGCTACGGTTTCAGCGGAGAAGAAGGCGATTGTTGAGAGCTATGGGGCTGTGCCGATTGATTACCGTTCTACTAATGTCGAGCGGTATATGGCGGCGCATACGGGCGGCGAGGGGTTCGATGTGGTGTACGACACGGTGGGCGGGGCTACGCTGGATGACTCGTTCGTGGCGGCGAAGGTCTATACGGGGCATGTGCTGAGCTCCCTGGGGTGGGGGACGCACAAGCTGGCGCCTTTGTCGTTTCGCGGCGCTACGTATTCGGGTGTGTTTACGCTGCTGCCTATGTTGACGGGCAGAGGCCGAGCGCATCACGGGGAGATTATGCGAGAGGCTACGAGGCTGGTTGAGGCGGGTAGGTTGACGCCCTTAGTGGATGAGCGGCGGTTTTCGCTGGGCACGGCGCTCGCGGCGCATGCGTTGGTGGAGAGCGGCAAGGCTCTGGGGAAGGTTGTGGTGGATATTGCGGATTAGGTGCGATTGATCGGGCGTTGAAGAGAGTCGGCAGATGCGATTGCTTTGCATCTGCCGACTCTTTTAGGTGGTCTGGGGGATGTGGGATTCGGTGGCGTGCTGGTGGTGCTGTAGGAGGCGGTTCTGGTAGCTGGCGGCTACGAAGTCGCGGAAGAGCGGGTGCGGCTCAAGCGGCTTGGATTTGAACTCGGGGTGGAACTGGCAGCCGAGGAAGAAGGGGTGGGTGGGGATCTCGACGATCTCGACGTAGGTGGCGTCGGGAGTGGTGCCGGTGAGACGGAGACCGCCGCCGGTGAGGATGGCTTCGTACTCGCGGTTGAACTCGTAGCGGTGGCGGTGGCGCTCGCTGATTTCGGTGGTGCCGTAGGCTTGGGCGGCCAGGGAGTCGGGCTCCATGACGCAGTCCCAAGCTCCGAGGCGCATTGTGCCGCCCATTTCTTCGACGCCGGTGAGTTCGCGGAGCTTGTAGATGATGCGGTAAGGGGTGGCGGGGTCGAACTCGCCGGAGTTGGCGTCCTTGAGGCCGCAGACGTTGCGGGCATACTCGATGCAGGCGGTCTGCATGCCGAGGCAGATGCCGAAGTAGGGCGTGCCGGTCTCGCGGGCGTAGCGGATGGCGTTGAGCATGCCCTCGATGCCGCGCTTGCCGAAGCCGCCGGGGACGAGGATGCCGTCGAAGCCGGCTAGCTGATGCTGATATTCGAGGGTGGGGCGGCCGTCGGGGTCTTTGGTCTCGAGGCCTTCGGCTTCGATCCAGGTGACGCGAAGCTTGAGATTGTGGGCAAGGGCTCCGTGGACGAGGGCTTCCTTGAGGGACTTATAGGAGTCTTCGTACTCGACGTACTTGCCTACGATGGCGATGGAGACTTCGTCCTTGGGGTTGTAGGCGCGGTAGACGATGTCCTGCCACTTGGAGAGATCGGGCGCGGGGGTCTCGATGCGGAGGTACTTGAGGGCAAGGGCATCGACGCCTTCCTGCGCGAAGTTGAGGGGGACTTCATAGATGCTGGCCACGTCGCGGGCGGCGATGACGGCGGGCTCTTCGACGTTGCAGAAGAGAGCGATCTTGCTGCGCATCTCGCGGGGGACGGCACGGTCGCTGCGGCAGAGGAGGATGTCGGGCTGGATACCGATGGAGAGCATCTCTTTGACAGAGTGCTGGGTGGGCTTGGTCTTGAGTTCCTGCGCGGCGGCGATCCAGGGGATGAGGGTGACGTGGACGAAGACGGTGTTGTCGCGGCCGAGGTCCTGGCGCATCTGGCGGATGGCTTCGAGGAAGGGGAGGGATTCGATGTCGCCTACCGTGCCGCCGATCTCGACGATGGTGACGTCGCAGTCGGCCGAGACCTTGCGCATGGCATTTTTGATCTCGTTGGTGACGTGGGGGATGACCTGGACGGTCTTGCCGAGGTAGTCGCCGCGACGCTCTTTGGTGATGATCTGCTCGTAGATGCGGCCGGTGGTGAGGTTGTTGTCGCGGGTAAGGCGGGCGTGGGTGAAGCGCTCGTAGTGGCCGAGGTCGAGATCGGTTTCAGCGCCGTCATCAGTGACGAAGACTTCGCCGTGCTGGAACGGGCTCATGGTGCCCGGATCGACGTTGAGATAGGGGTCAAACTTCATGAGATTGACCTTAAGCCCGCGGGCCTCAAGCAGGCAGCCAATGGAGGCTGCGGCGAGACCCTTGCCGAGCGAAGACACGACGCCGCCCGTTACGAAGATGTACTTTGCAGACATGTCCGCGACCTCTTGAAATGGAATGGAAGTTTGTGCGTGGTGTGCACGATTAAGTATCGCAGGGTCGGCGAGTTGAAGCAACTAGGCGGATGTTCCGGTGACGTGTATTTGTCAGAACATCGCCTGAGTCTGAGTGATCATTCAGGTGTTGTCCTGCCGGTTTCATGCAATAACTTGCGTGACATCTGCTACCCTCCCCCTATATATGCACATCCGAAGCTTGACTCTCTTCCTCGCCGGCTGCGTCTCTTTGTCTGCCACCATCTCTTTGGCTGCCGCACCAGAGCCCGTTGGGACTCGCGTTGCGGCTCAGAACGCGCTGTTTGAAGAGATGTATCAGGCCGACCTCAAAAATCATCCTGAGCGGGCCACAGCCTTCGGAGATTATCGCTATAACGATCAGCTTTCGGACTACTCGCTGGCTACCATCGTCCGGCTCCACGACTCCGACATCGCGTATCTTGGCCGCCTCTCCGCCATCGACACGGCTGGCTTTCCCGAGCAGGACCAGCTCTCCCATGATCTGCTCCTCCGGATGATCCGGCAGCGAGTCAGCGACTACGACCTCAAAGAGTACGAGATGCCAGTCGACCAGATGAACGGCATCCATACGGGGCTCGCCGACCTTCCGCTCGGTATGCCCTTCGACTCGGTCAAACACTATGAGGACTACATCGCGCGTCTCCACCAGATTCCGCGTGTGCTCAACCAGACGACCGAGGTGTTGCGCGTTGGGCTAAAAGATAACCTGATGCCCGTGCGCTTCCTGCTCGAAAAGGTTCCGGGCCAGTGCAACGGAATCGTCGAGGCTGACCCCTTTCTTATTCCTACCAAGAAGTTTCCGGCGAGTATCTCGCCTGAAGATCAGAAGCGTCTGACTACTGAGATTACTGCCGCGGTCAACGATGATGTGCTCCCTGCTTACCGCAACTTCGCGGCGTTCATCGCTAATGACTATGCTCCGCATGGCCGTACCGTCCTCGCTGTCTCGTCGCTGCCCGGGGGCGCCAAGCGATACCAGAATGACATTCGTGCGCGGACGTCCACCGATCTCACGCCGGATCAGATCCACACCCTTGGACTGAACGAGGTCGCTCGCATCACCGCCGAGATGTCGACGCTCGCCCACAAGGCAGGCTTTGCGGATTTGGCTGCATTCCGGGCCTCCATCAATAGCAATCCGAAGTGGACTCCTACTTCGTCTGAGCAGATTCTGGACGACTACCGACACTACATCGCTCAGATGCAGCCGAAGCTTCCGGATCTCTTCACCTTTATTCCAGGTAGTCCTGTCACGGTTGAAGCCATTCCTGCGTTCCAGTCGGCAGACTCGACTCACTATCAGACCGGTACTCCTGATGGGAAACGTCCCGGCCGCGTCGTTGTCGCGACCAGCGATTTTGCTCACCGCACGCTGTTGGAAGACGAGGCTGTCGCCTACCACGAGGGCATCCCGGGCCATCACATGCAGCGCTCTGTTCAGCAGCAGCTCAAGGGTTTGCCCAAGTTTCGCCTCCATGCAGGCTTCAGCGCTTATACCGAAGGCTGGGCCCTGTACGCTGAACAGCTAGGCAAAGAGGTTGGCTTCTATCAGGATCCGGTCAGCGACTACGGCCGCCTCAACTCTGAACTCTTCCGCGCTGTTCGTCTTGTCGTCGACACAGGCATCCATGCGCAGGGTTGGTCGCGCGATCAGGTTGTCGAGTACATGCGCAAGAATGATGTGAACGAGCCTCTGATCCAGTCCGAGACCGACCGCTACATCGCATGGCCTGCGCAGGCCTGTGCTTACAAGCTCGGCCAGCTCAAGATCATCGAGCTCCGCGAACGCGCTAAAAAGGAACTCGGCCCCAAATTTGATATACGCACCTTCCACGACGAGATCCTGAGTGGCGGAGCGCTGCCACTCGACATGCTCGATGCCCGCACTAACAGTTGGATTCAGGCGCAGAAGTCCGCGAAGGCGTCTGCTGCGGGCAACTGATTTTGAGCGTGACTCGCAAGGGGTTACGTTTGTGGACAGCTTTCCCGTTTTCCCTGGGAGGCGGCTAAAGACGATGTCCTTTTTTGTCCGGTCTTCGGCTCTAAGATGTCTTTCGAATGGAACGAGAGCAGCATAGGATTGGCTCAATGACGACGGTAGCGTCGTCCTGCAAAAGGAGCCAATTGTATGTTTGATTCGCGAACCGCACTGATTGTTGTCGATGCGCAAGAGTCCTTCCGGCATCGGCCTTATTGGGACGATCGAGATGCAGGGAAGTTTTTAGATCGCCTTCAACGATTGATCGATGGCGCTCGGGCCGATGGGATTCCTGTTGTCCAGGTCTTCCATGTGGAAGAGGAAGGTGTCTTCTCGTTCGCATCGGGTCATGTGAGGACGATGTCGGGACTTTCCATTGTGCCGGATGCTGTCTTTCATAAGCACAGCCATAGTGCGCTGGTAGGGAGCGGTCTGGACGTGTGGTTGGTTCAGCAAGGAATTCGACGGCTGATTGTGTCCGGCATCCGCACGGAGCAATGCTGTGAGACGACGACTCGTCATGCGTCCGATATGGGCTACGATGTGGACTATGTCACAGAGGCGACGCTTACGTTTACGATGACGGACCGTCAGGGGAAGATTTGGAGTCCGGCGCAGATTAAGGAGCGCACGGAGCTGGTGTTGGACGGGCGGTTCGCGCGGATCGTCACGGTGGAAGAAGCGCTTGATGGTGCTGCGCGAGAGTTGGTTGCTTGAGGATAAAGGCGCGGATGAAGCGAATCCCCGTGTATGTTGTGGTGCCTCCGCGGATGCTGCTGCTGGATATGGCAGGTCCGCTGGAGGTGTTGCGCGTCGCCAACCGCGATCAGTCGGAGGTGCGGTTTGACGTGAGGTATGTTGGGCCGTCGGCTTCGGTGGTGAGTTCGGTCGGGATGACGCTGGCGGAGATTGAACCGCTGCCGGAGACGCTGCCGAACGAGGCGATGGTGGTTCTGCCGGGCGATGTGGACTGCATGATGATGCCGGTAGGGCGGATGGCTCCGAAGCGTGACGATGCGAGAGAGGCGGCAATTGTGAAGTGGCTGCGGGCACATGTGCGTCCTGGGCATAAGGTCGTGTCGATCTGCTCGGGGGCGCTGCTGGCAGGCAAGGCGGGTCTGCTGGATGGGTACTCGTGTACGACGCATCACAGCTCGTGCGCAGAGCTGGCCGAGGTGGCTCCGAACGCCCGGGTGTTGGAGAACCGGTTGTATGTGGAGGATGGGGAGAGGTACTCGAGCGCGGGGGTGACAGCGGGTGTCGACCTGATGCTGCATATTGTGAGTCAGCTGACAGATCATGCGTTGGCGGTTTCGATCGCGCGGTTTCTGGTGGTGTATCTGCGGCGGAGCGGATCGGATCCGCAGATGTCGCCGTGGCTTGAGGGAAGGAATCATCTGCACCCGGCGGTGCATCGGGTGCAGGATGCGATGATTGCGGATCCAGCAAAGGGATGGACTCTGGGGGCGGTGGCGAGGATCGCGGGAGCGAGCAGTCGGCATCTGACGCGACTGTTTCAGGAGTATGCCGGGATGAGCATCTCGGACTATAAAAATGGCTTGCGGGTCGCGTTGGCGCGGGAGTTGATCAGCCAGACGAGTCTGGACATGGAACAGGTGGCAGAACGGGCGGGATTTGGGTCGACGCGGCAGTTGCGGAGGGCGTGGGGGCGGTTGTATGGGACGACTCCTCGAGATGCACGGAGCCATGTAGTGGTCTGAGGCTGGGATATGCTGCTGACATGAATGGGTGGATTAATTTACAGGCTAGGATGCTGCGCGGACTGGATGCTCTGGCGGAGCGGCTTGGGCGAGGCCTGCAGGAGCCTCGGAATTTAGTGATAGGGGCGCGAGGAGAGCGGGAGGCGCTGTTCCATCTGCGGAAGATGGGCTACACGGTGGTGGCGCAGCGGTGGACGAGTGGGAAGCTGCGGGGCGATGTGGATTTAATTGGGTGGGATGGGGAGTGGTTGTGCTTTGTGGAGGTTAAGACGCGGACGGGGCGAGATACGGCTGCGGCCGAGGTTGCCGTGGATCACGACAAACAACGGATGCTGCGGAGGATGGCGCGAGCTTATCTGTGGGGATTTCCTAAGGAGTTGCAGGAAGAGGTGCCGGTACGGTTTGATGTGGTCTCGGTATACTTGCAGGAATCGGGGGCTGAGTTTGAGGTGTACAAGGGGGCGTTTGGATGGGCGTGACATATACACAGGGAACGGATCCGCTGTGGCTTGAGCCGGTGGAGTTGAGCGAGCGGCTGGCGAGGGTAGTGCGCGGGGCGATGCCGTGGCTGGCTACGCTGTCGGAGGACGATGCGAGCCAATCGGAGAACGAGGGCCAGTGGTCAGTGAAGCAGGTGGTGGGACACCTGACGGATTCGGCGGTGAATAATCTGGGGCGCATTGTGCGGATGCAGCGCGATCCTGATCAATATCTGCCGGGATACGACCAGATGGAGTGGGTGCGAGCGCAGCATTATGCCGAACGCGATTGGGCCGAGGTGCTGGGGCTGTGGTTCGCTCTGAATGAGCATGTTGTGTGGACGATTGCACATCTGGAGAAGAGCACCCTGTCGCATCGTGGCGAGGTTGCCGGATCGCCGATTACGCTCGGGTTTCTGATTGAGGATTATGTGGCGCATATGCAACATCACCTGCGGGCGATGAAGGGGTGGGTTGAGCCGGGGATGGGTTGAAGGACGTATCCGCGCGAGACAAAAACTGCGTCTAATATAGTTCGAGAGTTTTGAGGGATAAGCGATGACTTTGCTGAATGCGCCGCAGTATGACAAGCGCAAGGAGAACACGAAGCGCAATGTGCTGATTGGCGCTGGAGTGCTGGTGCTGCTAACGGCGGTGATTGGGGTGGGAGGTTTTCTGCTGGGGCATGGATGGTTCTTCTCGACGCTGCCTGCGGAACACCGCGTGGATCAATTTCTGACGGCGCTTGAGGCGAAGGATTACGACAAGGCTTACGCTATCTGGATGAATGATCCCGACTGGAAGCAGCATCCGCAAAAGTATGACTACACGTTGAAGCGATTTACCGAGGATTGGACGACGGAGAGCGACTGGGGGCCGATCAAGTCGCACCATGTCGATATCTCGAAGAGGACCGGTACGGGAGTCATTGTTGCGGCGCGGGTGAACGATAGCCCGAAGAAGCTGTTCATGTGGTACGAGAAGTCGAACGGGACGTTGACGTATCCGGCTCCTTACAACCTGGAATACTAATCCGCGTGATCGGAGCTAGGACCCTGGTTCCCAGGGATCGTAGGTTCCGATGTTCCAGAGGTGGCCTTCGAGGTCGCGACAGGTGAAGGCTCGTCCACCGTAGTCCATATCGCGGATATCGAGAACCATCTCTGCTCCGGCGGCTTTGGCGGTGGCGTGGGTGGCGTCGGCGTCGTTGACCACGAGGTAGATGCCCTTAGTTTCGCGCATGCCGATCTCGTCGGGTTGGGCCATGAGCTTGCCGTACTCGCTGCCATTGTCGACGGAGCCGAGCATGATCATGCCATTACCGAAGGTGAGTTGGGCGTGGGCGACGGTGTTGTTGGGGCCCATGTAGACGGAGTTCTTGGTGAAGCCGAAGGCGCGGACGAGCCAGTCGATGGCGGCGTGGGCGTCTCGGTAGCGGAGGCTGGGGATGACGGTGGAGGTGCAGGATTTCACTTGGTTACTCATGAGGGAAAGGATGCTCCCGGCGTCGTGGATTGGTCTTGGAAAAAACGGAAGTAGATCCCCATTTTTCTGTTTCTGTTACGCCCGTGACTGCCGAGTTCATTTGCAGCACGGAGAACTGTCACTACGGGCGTTGCAGCCTCAATCTAGAGGGACGTGGTTGCCCCAGCGTCGGTGGGTGGCGGTGTAGGTGGTTGGGCTTAGACCAGAGAAGGCGCGAAAGTCGTTGGCGAAGTGGGACTGGTCGTAGTAGCCGCAGGTGAGAGCCAGCTCGGCCCAGGGGATGTCTGCGCCATGGTGCATTGCCTGTACGGCTTGCTGGAAGCGCTGTATGCGGCAGTAGAGCTTGGGGGAGACTCCGACTTGTTCGCGGAAGAGCTGCGAGAGGCGGCGGGGACTATAGCCGATCTGACGGGTGAGTTCGGCGACGGTGGTGGTGCCCGGAGAGCGGTGGAGGTGAGTGAGCGCGAAGTCGATCACTGGTGAACGGTGCTGATTTTTGCTTTGATTGAGCCGGAGGAGCAGGGCTGAATCGAGTAGCGCGAATTTTTGCGCGGGAGTGAGGGCTTCGCGTAAGTCGTCTCGGAGATTTTCAGACGCGATGCCCCAGATGTCTTCGAGAGAGGTTTCGCGGTCGGTGAAGATGTGGGTGTCGGCGGGGAAGAAAGGTAGGGTTCCGCCGGGATGGAAGAGGACGCCGATGAGCTCGGTGAGATCGATGAGGTCGATTTGCTGGTGGTGGGAGTAGATGCCGAGGAAGAGAGCGGCGGGTGAGTGCTGAAGGGGGTCGATGGGGTGGTTGGCGTCTGTAAGGTAGTCGCGGGCGAGGCTGATGACGACCTGGGCGTGGCCGGATGGGAGGACGCGCTCGTAGCGGTGGATGGCGTGAGGGTCGCGGGCGTACCAGAATGACTTGATGTAGGGGGCGAGGGCGGGATGGGGGAGGCGCCCGAGATAGAGCATGCATCGACCTCGATCATGAAACATCAGAAGCATGGGCCTGCGCCCAGCCTTCAGGCGATTGTAGGACAATAGAAGGAAGACAGATAGAGGATTGGAAACGATGGCGGATGAGAGGGTTGTAGGGATTGATTTGGGGACGACGAACTCCCTTGTTGCTTATATGCAAGGAGATACGCCGACGGTGATCCCCGGTGAGGATGGAGAACGGCTGGTTCCGTCGGTTGTGGCGTGGACCGATGATGGTGTAGTTGTGGGAAATGCTGCGCGTGGGACGCTGATGTCGGATGCGGCGAGCGCCGTTTATTCGGCCAAGCGTTTGATGGGGCGTGACGTTGCGGATGTGCAGGAAGAGCTGAAGCTGTTTCCGTTCAAACTCGCGGAGGGATTGCGGCCGGGTGAGGTGTTGAAGGTTAGCGTGGGTGGGTTGATGCTCACGCCGCCGGAGATATCGGCCTATGTATTGATGCAGTTGAAGAAGAATGCGGAGAGGTTTTTCGGCGCCCCCGTGACGAAGGCGGTGATCACGGTCCCGGCTTACTTCAACGACGCTCAGAGGCAGGCTACGAAGGATGCCGGGCGGATTGCCGGGCTGGAGGTTCTACGGCTGGTGAATGAGCCTACGGCTGCGGCGCTGGCTTATGGGCTGGATAAGAATCGCGATGGGTTGATTGCGGTCTATGACTTTGGGGGTGGGACGTTCGATATCTCGATCCTGAAGCTGCATGAGGGGATATTTGAGGTGATCGCTACGGGTGGAGATACACACCTGGGCGGGGATGATATCGACAATCTGCTGATTGCGATTGCGCTGGACGATATTGCCGGCGATCTGGGTGAGGATGTTCGCAGCAACGCCGAGGCGGTGCAGGCGATTCGCAAGGCGGTGATTGAGGCGAAGATTCTGCTTTCGACAGCGGATGCGGCGACGCTGGATGTGTTGCTGCCCAGTGGGAAGAGGTATCTTCGGGAGATTTCAAGGGCGCAGTTTGAAGAGTTGACTGCCGGGGTGATTGCTCGGACGGCCGGACCTTGCAGGCAGGCTTTGAAGGATGCGGGATTGGAGACTGCGGCCATCGATGAGGTGGTGCTGGTTGGCGGATCGACGCGGATTCCGGCTGTCCGGCGGCTGGTGGACGATCTGTTTGGGTTGAGTGCGCGAGGAAAGAAGCCGCATACAGAGTTGAACCCGGACGAGGTGGTTGCTCTGGGGGCTGCGGTGCAGGCGCAGATTCTTGCTGGTGGATCGGCGGCAACGGAGGATCTGCTGCTGCTGGATGTGACTCCGCTGTCGCTGGGGATTGAGGCGCTGGGCGGGGTGGTAGCGAAGATCATTCAGCGGAATTCGACGATTCCTGCCAGCGCAACGGAGCACTTCACGACGGGCGTGGATGGGCAGGCGAATGTGGCTATCCATGTGGTCCAGGGCGAGCGGGAACTGGCTAAGGATTGCCGGTCGCTGGCTCGGTTTGATCTGAAGGGGATTCCGCCGATGATGGCTGGGCTGCCGCGTATCGAGGTGAAGTTTTTGATCGATGCGAACGGGATTCTGCATGTGAGTGCCCGGGAGCAGCGCAGTGGGAAAGAAGCTGAGGTCGAGGTGAAGCCGACGTATGGGCTGACGGATGAGCAGGTGGAGTCGATGATTCTCGCCTCGTTTGACTATGCCGAAGAGGACATTCGCGAGCGGCAGGTGATCGAGGCGAAGAACGAGGCCGAGACGATTCTGACGGCTGTAGAGAAGGGCCGGAGCCATGCTGCGTGGCAGATGCTCTCGTCTGATGAGATTGAGAAGATCGATCAGGGTGTATCGCAGTTGAAGGCCGCGACGAAGGGGACCGATTACAAGGCTATCCGGCAGTCGATTGAGGCTCTGGATCAGTCGACACGACGGTTTGCGGAGTTGATGATGGATTCGGCCGTCTCGGGCGCCATCAAAGGCAAGACGATGGAGGCCGCAGGTGAGAGCATAGGAGAAGGCGTTAAAGCGCCGCACCCGTTCGCGAAGGCCCAGGTTTTGAGCAGTGATGCCGAGGCGGAGAAGATTGAAGATTCAGTGAAGGATGAGGCTACGGCCGGAGAGTCGACGGAAGATTAGATATGAGTGACGAAAAGAGTATGGAAGTAGATTTGTCGAAGCCTGCGGGCGAGGGAATGGTTCGAGTGACGTTCGAGCCTCAAGGAAAGACTGTGGAATTTCCGTTTGACTCGCTGCCTTATGAGGGTCATGGCGAGCCGATGTCGTTTCTTGATGTGGCCGAGAACTTCGATATCTTTCTGGATCATGCCTGCGGTGGAGTTTGCGCTTGCACCACCTGTCATATCTGGGTGAAAGAGGGCGCGCAGGGTATCAGCGAGGCGGAAGACAAAGAATTGGACCGGATGGAGACGGCGGCGGATATCCAGCTGAATTCGCGGCTGGGCTGCCAGGCGGTGATTGAGAAGCCGGGGACGTATGTTGTTGAGATTCCGAAGTGGAATCGGAATTATGTGCAGGAAGGAAAACCTGCGCATGGACCAGGTGCATAGAATTTTCTGTAAATGAATTGGCAGGATGATTTGCTGTAGCTCTGTAGAATATTGCTTCCCAGGGTAAAGACAGCTTTGATGAACTATGCCTTTCTTCCCGATCTCTTCGCGCTGACGATTCTGATCGTCATCCTGCTGGTGCTGCGCCAGAGGCATCCGCAGGAGCAGGTGAACATGTGGCTGCTGGGTCTGTTCTTCACCTTTGTGGAGGCGGTGGCCCACATCTTCTATGCTCCGAATGGTTTGCCGAGCAAGGTGCTCCACGTTATTGTGATGAACTGCTACTTGCTGGCGGGTGTGGTCTGGGTGTGGGCCTCGGGCGATCAGCGACGCTCTCTGCGAGACCGATTGCTTTACCTCTCGCTGAATGCGCTGCCGCTGCTGGCGATGAACACCCTCTACGGCATGCATATTTTTAAGGCGGAAGCTTTTCTTCCATGTGTGGTTGCCGGTGTCATGATCAGCGGGGTGACTGCATTCTATTTGCGGCGAAGCTGGAGGCTAGCGGTAGTGCAGATCAGCGGCTGGTTTGCGGTGGGTCTGCTGGTCCACAATGGCAAGTTTCGCGAGGCGGTTTACTGGAGCCTCTGCTGCGTGTATTCGATTGCGTGGTTCAACTTCCGGCAGCTGCTTCCGCGCAAGAGCACGGGGCGGCTGGCTATTTTGACAGGTTTTTTTATCTGGGCGGCTTTCTTCCTAGTGCATCCGCTGATCGTGCAATATCGCACGTATGCCGATATTGCTTCGCATGTGTGGAACATGCAGAAGTCGCTGATTTCGATCGGCATGATTCTGGTGATGCTGGAGGAGCAGGTCTCGAGCAACCGATGGCTTGCGCTGCATGATGAGTTGACGGGGTTGCCGAACCGGCGTTCGTTTGAGGATGGGCTTGCCTGCGCTCTCGATCGGGCACACCGCAGTCACGGAAGTCTTGCGGTGTTCATGCTGGATCTGAATGGCTTCAAACAAATCAACGATTCGTTGGGGCATCATGCTGGTGATCAGGTGTTGTGCGAGGTCTCGAAGAACCTGCGCGAGAATGTCCGCGGCTTCGACGCGTTGGCGCGCCTCGGTGGGGATGAATTTACGCTGATTGCAGGGCTAAGCGAAAAACAGTCGGTGGAGGGGTTGGCCGATGCAATCCGCGGGGCCGTTGAAACGCCGATTCTGGTTGAGGGGCAGGCGATGAGTGTCACAGCAAGCCTGGGGATTTCAATTTACCCGGATGATGCACAGGACGCGACCAGGCTGCTGCGGATCGCCGACCTTCGCATGTATACGTACAAGCAAATGCCCGGCCCGCAGCCTAAGTTGAAGGGGCTTTCGCCGACTACTTCTTTGTGAGGATTCAGATGGCAACGATGCCGTATTTGGTGTCGAGGAATTGCTGGAGGTCGTGGGGTAGGGTGATGGCTAGTTCCTGCCAGGTCAGGAGTTTTAGACGCGCTGCGAAGGTTGGGCGGTGGACGGCTAAGAGGACGGCGTACCAAGTTTCGATGAGGTCATGGCGGCGAGCGTCGCAGAGGACGCAGAAGGATGCGTCGGAGGCGTAGGCCGCGAGGGCGTCGCGGATGAGTTGGTAGCCGTGAAACGCGGTGCGCGAGGGCGTCGATGCAAGTATGGGCGATGGCGGCGGGTCAGGCAGATCCGCAGGATCTTCGATTTGAGAGAAATCTTCTGTAGGTGGGTGGGTCGTGGGGGAGTAAAGGATTTTGCGCGGTAGACGGTCGAGATCGAAGACGGTTTCGAGGTCTCGGTAGCGCTCGATGAGGCGGGGTTTTGCGTTTTGAAAACTGGTTTCGGTCAGTTTGGCTTCGACGAAGAGATCGTCGAGTTGAAGGTCGATTTCTGTGCGGTCTTTGAGACCGCTGAGGAGGGGAACGCCGGGATGGATTCCGAAGTTGGGTTTGGCAGAGGGTTCGACTCCTAACAGGTGGGCTACGGGGGTGGCGAGAGTGTTGCCGTTGAAGACTTGCGGGTGGCAGAAGATGTTCATCAGGAGGGCGTCGGAGCTGTTTGCGCAGTCGAGTTCCATCCATGGCCAGTCGGCGCGTGCTCGGACTCGACGATGGGCAGTATGAACTTTGGTGAGACGGCGAGCCCAGTCCGGGTTGGCACAGATGGCGGCATAGCTAGCGGGATGGAAGTTGCCATGGCGAGCTTGGTCGTCGCGTCCGAAGATAATGCTCGGGCTTTGACCAGTTGTTTGTTCGTGGAGGAGTTGGTTGGTAGCGGCCAGATGCTGAGCACGCGCATTAAGATCACGGCGGAGGAGCGAAGCTGACCATGGCGATTGCTTGTTCATAACAATTGCGGCAAGTTCCTGTACTCTTTTTTGAGAGCGATGGCCGCTGCCGTTGAGATTAGTTTAGTGAGGAGAATGTATGCCGCGTGAGATCGATTGGACCGATTCAGAAGAGATTGGGATTCTGCTACAGGAGAAGTATCCGGAGATTGAGCCTTACTCCGTGAGGTTCACGGACCTGCATAAGTATGTAACGGGGCTGCCGGGATTCGTGGGCGATCCGGCTAAGTCGAATGAGGGGATTCTGGAGGCGATCCAGACGGCCTGGAACGAAGAGTATGAGGATGCGAAGTAAATCTCCGTTTTATTTACATTTGAGGCGCAAAACGAAGAGCGGCGAGACTTGATGCAATCGACAGAAACGGCGACAGCTAATAGCCGGCCTTATCTTGCGCTGGGACTTACGTTCTTGTTGCTTGGCGTTGGGTATGCGAATCCGTGGCCTTTGGTGACAAGGCCCCCCGCAGGAATGTGGAACGGACAGTTCGCGTTTGAGGTGCTGAATCTCTATGCCTTGGGTCGCGCTTCATCTGGTGGGTAGTGACCTGCTGCCGTGGTGGAGGAGATCTGTGGCAAGGTCAACAGCCCAGACTCAACTGATTCGAGAACGTATCTGATCGAGGAGCTTTGAGCCGGTGAGGTGGAGGGTAGCGATGGCGAGGGTAGACCAGACTATGCCTCCCATCGTGAGGGAGATGATGTCGCCGAGGTACGTCTGTCTCTGCGGAAACAGATGAAGTAGAAGGGTTGTTCCGGCAAAGCTGATTAGGCCTGCGGCGGCGGCGCGGTAGATTTCGGGGCGATCGAGACCGCCTGATGGGCCGAAGAGGGGAACGAGACGTCTGCGGTGGAGCAGGGTGGCCAGGGTGACGGTGTGAAGGATGATGGCCAAGTCGGAGGCCCAGGCCAGACCGATGACGTTGAAGTGCTGATGGAGCGTCCAGTAGATCGGGATCGTGATGAAGGTGATGATGGTCCCGGCGAGCATGGGGATGAAGGTTTCGCCGGCTGCGTAGAAGGCTCGGGCGTATATGGCCTGTGCGGTCCAGAGGGCGAGCGAGATTGCGAATATTGCGAAGTAGGCGGCGGTCGCGGTTGCATCTTCGGCACGAAAGTTGCCACGACGGAAGACGATGTCGACCGCAGGCCGGGCGACGGCGATCATCACGGCTGAGCCCAGGAATGAGAAGGCTACAAGTCGGGAGACGGAGCGGTTGACAGCTGAGCGGAAGGCGTCGAACTGGTTGCGGCCGTAGAGCGCGGCGAAGAAAGGCAGCGAGGCGGCACCGGCGGCCTGTCCAATGATGGCCATGGGGGCGGTGAAGAGACGCTTGGCGTAGGTAAGGCGGGAGATGTCTCCTGCGCCATGTTTGGCGAAGTAGCCAAGGATCTGGCTGTCGAGGGTGATGACGGTTACGCCCAGCATAAGGGGGAGTGACAGGCGAACCCACTCACGCAGGCCGGGGTGCTTGAGGTCAAGGATCGGCTGGTAGCGCATGCCGGCGCGATAGGCACCGTAGGCGTTGAGAAGGAAGGCTCCGAGGTAAGCCCCCGCAAGGGCTCCGACGCCGAGTGAGGCGATGCCCATGCGGCTCGCGAGGAGGGCTCCGCCGGCGATGATGCAGACGTTGTAGATGAGTGGAGTAAGCGCCTGAAAGGTGAACTGTTTGCGGACGAGGAGGACCGCCGTGAGGACGCCGCCGGCAAAGAAGAAGAGCTGGCCGGGGAGAAGGATACGGGTGATTTGTGTGGAGAGGATGCCTTCAGGCGAGTTGGGGTCGAAGTAGAGGCGGATGTAGTAGCGGGTGAAGATCTCGCCAAGGATGATGGCGGTGCCGAGGACGAGCACCATGGTGTTGAGAATGATGGAGAGGGCGCGCTCGCCTTCGCGCTCGTCGTTGTTGGCGCGGTAGCGCTCGAGGATCGTAACGAAGGTGATGGAGGCTGCACCGCCGACGAGGAGATAGTTGATCAACTCGGGGAGGTAGAAGGCTACGTTGTAGGCGTCGGTGCTGTGGCCAGCGCCAAACTTGTAGGCGATGAACTGATCGCGGATGAGGCCGATAACGCGAGAGAGAAGCGCGGATAGTGTAAGGAGAATGGTTGCAGACGCGGCCGTGTGGCGGTGCGATGGGTGAAGAAAGCCCAGCAGGTTGCGGCGTGGTTTGACCGGTTCGGGAGCAGCGGGGGCTTCCAAAGGTTCAAGAATCGGATTGGGCTCGTCGTTTGCAGTCACAGGGTGGCTGATTTGATTTTATCGGTTGGGCTTATGCTGATGGGATGGCTGGGATGGTTCCTTGCTGAGGAGAGCTATTGGAGAACTTTCGGCTTAGGGTGTTTCGAGCGGCGGCGGAGGAGATGAGCTTTCGGAAGGCAGCGGAATTGCTGCATCTCAGCCAGCCTGCGGTGAGCCAGCAGATTCGCGCGCTTGAAGAGGAGTGCGGGGCACGGCTGTTTGATCGCGCTGGTGGTGAGGGACATGGGACGCAGATCGCTTTGACTGAGGCTGGGCGCGTGCTGCTGCGGTATGCAACGAAGGCGGCCGAGACGATGGCCGAGGCGCAAAGAGCCCTGGCTGCGCTGAACGACGAGGTCGTGGGAGAGCTGCGTCTGGGGGCTTCGACTACGGTGGCGCAGTATGTGCTGCCGCGAATTCTTGGAGCGTTTTTGAAGCAGTATCCGCATGTGCATCTGTCGCTGGTCAGCGGCAATACGGAGGAGATTGTGGAAGCGGTGGCGGAAGAGCGCGTGGCTCTGGGGATCATCGAGGGACCGGCGATGCGGCGGGATGTGAAGACGGAGCGGATGGTGCGTGATGAGATGGTGCTGATCGTAAGCCCGAATCATGGCTGGGCGAAGACGGGTGCGATTGAGCCGGAGGATCTGGCCAACGTGCCGTTGCTATTGCGGGAGCGTGGCTCTGGGTCTCGGAGGGTAGTGGAGCGGGCGCTGAAGCAGGTTGGGCTGCCGCTGCGGTCGCTGAAGGTGGCGATGGAACTGGATTCGACGGAGACGATTATCTCGGGTGTAGAGGCTGAACTGGGTGTGGGGTTCGTCTCGCGCTGGGCTGTGAGTAAGGTGTTGCGGCTGGGGACGGTGCGGATCGTTCCAGTACAAGGGATGGAGATCCTGCGGGACTTCAGCTTTGTGCGGTTGGCAGGGACGGAGGTCGTGGGGACTGCTGCTGCTTTTCAGCGGTTTGCGACTGGGTCGGCTGCGACCATCTGAGGCTGCTCAGGAATCGGCTCGATAAGAATTGCTTATCGGCTATTCAAAAGTACGTCTCGACTTGAGTGCTGAGTGCGCCCATGCTTGAAGACGAAATGATACGGAATCTCTTCTTTGTCGGAATTATTGTCTCAGCTAGTGGATTGATCGGGCCTCCGTTCGCGCTGGCGCTGGGGTTGGTGTTTGGGCTGACGTTGGTACATCCGCTGCCTGCGGAGAGCCGACAGCTCTCGAAGTTTCTGCTGCAGGCGGCGGTTGTATGCCTTGGATTCGGGATGAATCTGCGTGAGGTGGTTCATGCGGGCCGGTCGGGGTTTGTTTATACGGCGATCAGCATCGCATTCGCGCTGACGCTGGGCGTGTTGCTCGGCAAGCTGCTGCAGGTGGGTAAGACTCAGTCGCTGCTGATTAGCGTGGGGACAGCGATCTGCGGGGGCAGCGCGATTGCGGCGATGGGGCCGGTCCTGGAAGCGAACGAGGAGGAGATGGCGGTGTCGTTGGGCACGGTGTTCGTGCTGAACTCGGTGGCGCTGCTGCTCTTTCCGTTTATCGGGTTGCGTCTCCATCTTTCTCAGACGCAGTTCGGCCTGTGGGCGGCGCTGGCGATTCACGATACGAGTTCGGTGGTCGGAGCGGGTGCGAAGTATGGCGCGACGGCGTTGGCGGTGGGGACGACGGTCAAGCTGGCTCGGGCACTGTGGATTGTTCCGCTGACGGTTGCGACGGCAATGCTGAGGAAGAGCAAGGCGAAGGTGCAGTGGCCGTGGTTCATTCTGTATTTCTGCGTAGCAGCGGTGTTGGCGAGCTATGTTCCGCGGCTTCTGCCGCAGACTGCGGGGCTGTTTGCCGGGCTAAGTCGACTGGGTCGCTCGGGTCTGACGGTAGTGCTGTTTTTGATCGGGACAGGAATCTCGCGGAGCACGTTGCGACAGGTGGGGATACGTCCTTTGTTGCAGGGGGTTGGATTGTGGATTGCGGTGGCGGGGGTATCCCTGTGGGCAATCCATGCTGGATGGATTGCTCTATAGGGCGATTGCTCGTGGCAGGCTAGCCCTTGGGGTCGGGTGGCGACAGCGGCAGATCGAAGAGCTTGTCCGTTACGCGAACTGGAGGCGTGGGCCGGGGCGCGCTGGGACGCGGAGCACGGATGCTGTGAACGGCGCCGCGGGCGGGGGGCTTGGTCAGGATCGCCAGTAGATCGCGGAGCTCTTTCTGGAGCTTGCGGAGTTGTTGCGGATTCACGCTCTGGGCTGCTGAGTCGATGCCTAGGGCGAGCTGCGGCTCCTTCTGCTTCAGCTCGGACTTGATGACCTGACGAGCTCCCGGAATGGTATAGCCCTGATCGTAGAGAAGGGACTTCACGTGAAGCGCCGTCTCGACGTCTCGGCGGCGATAGAGGCGCTGGCCGGTTCCTCCTTTGTGCGGCTTGAGCTGGGGAAACTCGCTCTCCCAGAAGCGGAGGACATAGGCGGGAACGTCGCAGAGCTTGGCGACTTCGCCGATGCGGAAGTAGAGCTTGTCCGGGATATCGGACCCGGTTGGGGGAGGCGATTTGCGAATCGGCTGGTGCTGCGCCATGCCAAAACTCCAGGATCACCGGCGGTCCGGCTTGCTAGTAAGTATAGGCCAGCGGCCAGGGTGTGAATCAACTTTATCAACGCTATATGGTGTGGATACTGATATCGAAACTCATGGGGAAGTATGGTTCGGTCTGGTCGCTGGGTCGCATGGGGAACTATGGAGAAGGAAGTGGCGTATCGTTTCAAAGACCGGAGGAAATACAGGTGAGACATATTGTTTCTGTGGGAATGATCCTTGGTGTGGTTGTGATGAGCGGCTGCCGGATTGATTCGAACAAGCGGGACGGCAATGAGAATGTGAAGATCGCTACTCCTTTTGGCGGCATGCAGGTGAAGACGAACGAGTCGGACGCTGTCAGCGGTATAGGGCTGCCGATCTATCCCGGCGCGGAGTTCGTGAAGAAGAACAATAAGAACGATAGGGATAAAGGTGCCGCCGACGTGAATCTGAGCTTCGGGAGCTTTCAGCTTCGGGTGAAGGCAGCGAACTACAGCACTCCCGATACGCCGGACAAAGTAGAGGCATTTTACCGAGCAGCCCTGGCGCGATACGGCGACGTCATTCAGTGTGAGAACAACAAACCGGTGGGATCGCCGACGCGGACTGCCGAGGGACTTACGTGCGACAACGATAAGGATAACCACCACATCACTGGAAACGATGATATGTCCGAGAAGATGCAGCTGAAGGCAGGGTCCAAGCAGCATCAGCACATCGTCGCTGTGGAACCAGAGGGTACTGGTACAAAATTTGGTCTAGTGGCGCTTGACCTGCCTGGACACATTACTGTGGGCGAGGACGACAAGCAGTAATGCGCTTGCAAACTTTCATTCGGAGACGAGGCGGTGTAGGCTGCGCTTGCCGCGTCTCCCGGGCTCAGGTAGTTTCATAAGTGTATGCATGAGTTTTGTCACCGATGTGGCGGCGAGCTCCCTGCCGGTGACGGGGCTGCTCCGTTTTGTCCTCACTGTGGAGCGCCACAGATCTATCTATTGGACCACGAGCCCACTTCCGCGAATGCTGACGACGGGACGACTGGTACGCTGCCTCCGCCGCGACCGCAGCTGGTGGAGTGGAAGACGGCGATCCGCTGCGCTGTTCTGGTGGCGATCGTGGCCGCTGCGTTGAGTGTTGCAGGTACGCGGGTTCCGATGGTGTCGGCGCTAGGCTCGCTCTGGATTATCAGCGGTTCCTTGATTACGGTGGGGCTGTATCAGCGGCGTCGTCCGCTGGCCTTGATGGATGCAGGCGTTGGGGCGCGGATCGGGCTAGTCGCGGGGTTGGCGCTGATAACGTGCCTTGGGGTGTCGATGGCCGTGGCTGGGCTGGTTGCGCGCTATGGGCTGCACAACATGGCTGCGTTCGATGGCCAGCTAACCGAGCAGCTTCATGCGCAGATCGAAAAAGCCGCTGCTGCGAATCCGGCGCCTCCTGAGGTGATCCGGTTTATGTATACGCCGGAGTTTCGCGCGGGGATCATGCTGGCGGGATTCGCTATGGTGGCTGGAGCGCTGCTGTTGCTCTCGGCCTTGGGCGGAGCTGTTGGCGGGATGCTACGGATGCGGAGACGGGCTTCCGTCTAAACACGCCGGTGCCCACACGACAGATTGGATGTCAGTGTTGGAGAGGCATCGTGGCGGTTCATCGGGTTGCTGGGATGACTGCATTATTCTTGCTGGGAATCTTCTCGATGTCTGAGGTCTCTAGACGGAGATGCTCTCTCGCCATCTGTGGTGGGACGCGCCGTATCCATTGGTTCAGCGACACATCGGAGTAGGTGCTGCTTCGGAACATCTCGAGGAAGACGAGGTCGCTGGTTCCGATGTTCTCGATGTAGTGGCCTGCAACCGCCGGGACGAAGCCCACGTCGTTAGAATTGAAGTTCATGGTGCGCGCCTTGCCTGAGGACGCAAAGACGGTCATGCGTCCGGAGCCGCTGATCCAGTACTGCCACTCAGAGGCGTTGGGGTGCCAGTGCAGTTCGCGCATGCCGCCGGGTTTGATACGAACGAGGGCACTGGCGATCGCCCGGGAGGCGCCGAAGACGGTGGAGTCGACGATGCGGACGTCGCCGCTCGCCGTTTCCAAGGTGGGTTTCATGGCTTTCATGCGGAAGGTGTAGGCGATCTTTGATTCCACAGCTTTACCGCCGACCGCTTTTCTATCGTCTTCGAGTGAGCCGGGAAGCTGCCCCTGGAAAATGTAAAGCTCGTCGTCGGGAAGGCTCTTCAAAGTGGTTTCGGGAAGCCCAAAGTTTTTTGAGATTACCTCGGGAGGGGTGCGGGCGAGCCAGTCGGAGATAAGGAAAGTCTGGTACTCGGAGAAGCCGCCTTCATCGAAGACGAGGAGGAACTCGCAGCCGTCGGGTCCAAGGCCCTGGATGGAGTGAGGGAAGCCGGCGGGGAAGTACCAGAGATCGCCTTCGCTGACGTCGTCGATGAAGATGGTGCCATCTGGATTCAATACGGTGACGCGGGCGTTGCCGTGGATCATGAAAGCCCACTCGTTGGCGGTGTGCCAGTGGAGTTCGCGGTAGCCTCCGGCGGTCAGGCGCATGTTGACGCCGGCGAGATCTCGTGAGATCGGGAGATCTTTCTCGGTGACCTGCCGGGTCCATCCGCCATCCTGAATGCGTCGATGAGAGAGGTCGAAGGAGTACCAGAAGGGGCCGACGTCACCTCTGTCGGTAACGGGAGGGGCTTCGGATGACGGGTTCTGCGTTGCGATTGGCCTGTTGACGGGGCCGGGATTGCTGGAGGAGTGGTTCTGCTCGCCTTTGCTGATCTCGCTTTTGCTTTGAGCCGCGGCGAACGGGGTGGCCATGACAGCCCCGGAGCTGATAGCTGCGGCTGCGGCACCTAAAAAGGAACGGCGGCTCACGAATTCTTTCAATTGGGAGGAATTGCTCTGCATAACGATTAGCTCCTTGCTGGACATAAGGTTCGCCCCTAGGTTGGCGAGTCTACACACATTGGCAGGCGATAAACCGGATGCGACACTGCCCAGAAACTATAAGGCATGCCCTGCTGCGTTGTATGCAAAGGCCAGTTTTGTCTCGCCCTTTACGTGGGATTGGTGCGGATATCGGGAGGTCTGCGACTTGAGAGGCGTCCTGCTGATATCATCAAGCCGAATCGTTATGAGTGAGACTACGGAAACCGGACAGCCGAAGATACGCGAGAAGGGCCGTCTTATGTCGGCCTCGGAGATTGAACGAACCCTGGTGCGGCTTGCCCACGAGATCGTTGAGAAAAATGATGGTGGCTCCAACCTTGGTTTGGTGGGGATCAGGCGGCGCGGTGTTCCGCTGGCGCAGCGGATCGGCGATTTGATTGCAAAAATCGAGAAGCATCCCGTGGATACGGGCGTGCTTGATATCAGTTTCTATCGCGACGACTTGTCGACAGATGGGCCGCGGCCGAAGGTGACACCGGGCGCGATCGGATTCGACGTAACGGGCAGGGACATCATCCTGATGGACGATGTGCTGTACACGGGACGGACGATTCGCGCGGCGCTCGATGCGCTGTTCGATCATGGGCGGCCGAAGAGCGTTCAGCTTCTGGTGCTGATCGACCGCGGGCATCGTGAGCTACCGATCGAGGCGACGTTTGTGGGACGTTCGATTCCCACCTCCAGCCGGGAGATCATTGAGGTGAAGTTGAGCGAAGTGGACGGTCAGGAGCAGGTTCTGCTGGTCGAGCTGGTGGACTAGCCGATGGCTCAGGCTTTGAAGTCGACTTCGATATACGCACCGGGATCTTTGCTTAGTATTACGCACCTGACGGTCGAGGAGGTCTCGGCGATTCTGGGAGCTACGGCGCGGATTGAGCAGATGCCTCATAGCGAACGTGCCGCTCTGCTGGATGGTCGCAAGGTTGCGCTGCTGTTCTATGAATCGAGCACGCGTACCCGTACGTCATTTGAGTTGGCGGCTAAATCACTAGGTGCGACGACGACGCTGGTGAGCGACAAGAGTTCGTCGATCGAGAAAGGCGAGAGCCTGAAGGATACGGGGCTGACGCTGCGAGCTTTAGGCGCGGAGTGCATCGTCCTGCGGCATCTGTCTTCGGGAGCGCCGTTCCTGCTGGCGCGTGAAACGGGACTTCCGGTGCTGAACGCTGGCGATGGGATGCATGAGCACCCTTCTCAGGCCCTGCTCGACCTACGGACGATGCTTACACGCCTGCCGGGCCTCGATCCGGCGACGGTGCATGCGAAGACGCTGAGCGGCGTGACTGTTGTGATCACGGGCGATATCCTGCATAGCCGCGTGGCACGCTCGAACGCGATGTTGCTGCCCAGGCTGGGTGCGCGAGTATTGCTGTGCGGGCCGGAGCCACTTTTGCCGGAGATTGCGCGCGAATTAGGTGAAGGCGTGGAGATTGAGCGGGACTTCGACCGCGCTTTGCAGCAGGCGCAAGTGGCGATGATGCTGCGGATTCAGCGTGAGCGGCTGGCCGGGATGGAATTAGATCTAGGTGAATACATTGCGCGCTATCAATTGAACGCTGAGCGGCTGGCGGCAAGTGCGCCCGAAGCATTAGTAATGCATCCAGGGCCGATGATTCGTGGACATGAGATCGCGGGTGAGGTGGCTGATGGACCACAGTCTGCGATTGAGGATCAGGTGCGACACGGACTGGCGGTGCGGTCGGCTCTGCTAGTGCGGGCATTGAATGCAGACGGATTCAAGAGAGTTGTGGCATGAATGATTTGTTGATTTTGAACGGACGCCTAATTGATCCAGCCAACAATGTGGATGCGCCGCGAGATCTACTGCTGCGGGATGGACACGTTGTTGCGGTAGAAGCTCCGGGTGGGTTGAAAGAGGTGCAGGCTGTCGAGACGATCGACGCGGCGGGCCTGATAGTCGCGCCGGGATTGATAGACGTGCATGTGCATCTGCGCGAGCCGGGTCAGACATACAAGGAGACGATCGCCACAGGAACAGCGGCTGCCGCTGCTGGCGGCTTCACGACTGTGGTGGCCATGCCGAATACAGTGCCGGTGAACGATTCAGTCGCAAGCCTTGATTGGATGATGGATGCAGCGCGCGGTTCGGTGGTGAAACTGTTTGCTATGCCTGCTGCGACGATGGGGAGCATGGGCGGCGAACTGTCAGATTTCGCCGCACTACACAAGGCCGGTGCAGTTGGCTTTACCGACGATGGCAAGCCGGTGCTGGAAGATCACGTGATGCGAGCTGCACTCGTGGCCGCTGCTCGATTAGGTGTTCCCGTTTCGCAACATGCAGAAGACACGCGGCTAACCGGCGGTTGCAGCATGAATGCCGGACCCGTAGCGTTTCGGCTCGGGCTGCGCGGAATGACGGTGGAGGCAGAGGCTCGGATTGTGGAGCGGGATATCCGCCTGTTGCGCGAGATCGAAAAGGCTGAAGGGCTAAGGCCGCATCTGCATGTGCAGCATGTGTCGACGGCACGAGCGATGGAGGCCATTCGTCAGGCCAAGCGCGAGGGCCTGCATGTGACATGCGAGGTGGCGCCGCACCACTTCACTTTGACCGATGATGCGATCGGCGACTACGACACGCACGCGAAGATGAACCCTCCACTGCGCGCAGAGTCTGACCGCATGGCGATGGTCGCCGGTTTGATGGACGGAACAGTGGATTGCATCGCAACGGACCACGCCCCACACGCGTCACACGAAAAGGAGCAGGAGTTCGAGCGCGCCCCGAACGGCATCACCGGCCTCGAGACCGCGCTGGGACTAGCGTTGCGCGTACTGCACAAAGGGCAGGGAATGTCGCTGGCCCGCGTAATGCAGTTGGTGAGCGCGGTCCCTGCGGGGATTGTCTCACTCGAAGGTCGCGGTACGCTCAGTGTTGGGGGCTTCGCTGACGTCGTGGTGTTCGATGCGACGGCTGAGTGGGCCTACGATGCAACGAAGACGCGATCGAAGTCGCGGAACACTCCGTTTGCCGGAGCGGCGATGCTGGGGCGCGTAAAGGCCACGATCTGCGAAGGACGGGTTGTATATCGCCAATAAACAACCTGCTGCAGTTCGTGCCTTACTGGTCGCTGCCGTGACCGTGGAAGACTGCGTGGTTGATGTCGGGCCAGAACTCCTTGAAGGTGAAGTTGGCTGAATCGATGAGAACGCTAGTGAGCCACTTCTGGCCGACTTTGGTCCAAGTGCGGTATCTGGTGGGGTAATAGAGCGAAGAGATGCCGGCGGCGGAGCCTGAGCCGATGATTTCAGAGAAGTTGAACATCTCGTCGCCGCTATCCTGTCGAGTGACCAGAACGCGTGTGGCGGCATAGAAGGCACGCTTGCGGAAGCCTCCATGGCCGAGAGTGTAGAAGCGGGGGTCCTGACGGAAGAGGGCAGGGTAGGTGCCGCTGACCATGAAGTTCTCATTCGCGGTGTCGGCGAGGGTGTGCCAGTAGTAACGGCCATAACCGACCATGCCCTGTCCGAACTCAGGGGTAGATTTACTGTTCATGGCAAAGCCTGCCTGGATGCCAGAGAGCAGGAACGAAGAGTAATCGAAGCTGTTGCGGGCTGCCAGATGAAATTTTTCTTTCGCGCCCAGCGGTGGGAGCTTCGTGTTTGCGGACACAGCGCTGAAATTGGGCATGATGCCAAGGATGCGCTTGGTCTGTTGGGGGCCGTTGGGGTTGGCAGCATCCGTGCTGTCTGGCGTCTGCGGGGCTGGAGTGGGAGTTGTTTGGCCGGATTGCGGTTCGAGCAGTGTGCTGGGAGCGTCGGGAAGGCTGGAACTGGAACTAACTGAGTCGCTGGCGATCAGTTGCTGGGCCCGAAGGGATGCAGGAACTGCAAAAATGAGGAGAAAAGCGGTCGCCACAAGCGTGGTGAAACGCTTCGGTTCCTGCGGATGGAAAAGACGCATAAAGAATAAGACGCGAATCCGTTGGAATAGACGCGACCGTGGATGTGTTTTATGTGAAATATGGCCGCTATATGGATCAGACATTGAGGATGCTCATCCTGCGGGCCACTGTAGTGAGGGTATCGAGTGCCTGGTCGATCTGTTCGCGAGTATGCTCGCTGGTCATGATCGTGCGAATGCGTGCTTTCCCTTCAGGGACCGTGGGAAAAGCGATACCGGTGGCCATGACTCCTGCGTCGAAGAGCGCCTTGCTGAATTCCATTGTTTTGCGGCCGTCGCCGATGAGGATGGGCGTGATGGGAGTCTCGCTCGCCGGAGTAGTGCGTCCGCCAACATCGAATCCGGCTTCGGTGAGCTGCTGCTTGAAGTAGCGGGTGTTGTTCCACAGGCGCTCGATGCGCTCCGGCTCCGACTCCAGCAGATCAAAGGCAGCGATGCAGGTGGCAGCGACTGAGGGTGGGTGCGAGGTCGAAAAGAGGAACGGGCGCGCGCGATGGTAGAGGTAGTCGATCAAGTCGCGCGATCCGCAGACATAGCCGCCAAGTGCGCCAATGGCCTTTGAGAGAGTGCCCACCTGCACATCGACACGCTGGGTGCAATGGAAGTGATCGACCGAGCCGCGACCATTGCGGCCAAGAACACCGCTGGCATGGGCATCGTCGACCATCATGATGGCGCCGTATTTGTCGGCGAGGTCGCAGAGCTTGTCCACCGGACCAACGTCGCCGTCCATGGAGAAGACACCGTCGGTGATGAGGAGCTTACGGCCGGGCTCGCTCTGGATCTCTTTGAGTAGCTCTTCGGCGTGGACAACATCCTTGTGGCGGAAGACCTTGATCTTCGCACGCGAGAGCCGAGCTCCATCGATGATGCTGGCGTGGTTGAGCTCGTCGGAGAGAATGAAATCTTCTTTCCCAAGAATGGATGAGACTGTACCGGCGTTGGCCGTAAAGCCGGACTGGAAGACAACACAGGCTTCGACGCCCTTGAATGCAGCGATCTTTTCTTCAAGCTCCATGTGAATGCGCATGGTTCCGGCGATGGTACGGACGGCACCCGAGCCGACGCCGTACTTCTCCGTTGCAGCGATGGCGGCCTCACGGAGCTTGGGATGGTCGCAGAGACCAAGATAGTTGTTGGAGGCAAGATTTATGACATGCTTGCCGTCATAGGTGCAGACTGGGCCCTGTTCATCCTCCAGGATGCGCAGCTTGAAGTACGTTCCGCGTTGCTTGAGATCGTTAAGTTGTTCGGTCAAATGAGCAAGCTGCGGACGAGTCGAGGCTGCAGTAGACATAGAGATCATTTTAAACCTTTTGGAGGCGGGCAGTCTCGGGCAGTCAATAAGCATCAAACTATGACAGCGAAGTTCGTCATATTGCGTCAGATGTAACAATGAGCGAGACTCTGCAAGAAATGAGGCCCGAATACAATGAAAACTCCCCAGGTAATGAAGCCTGTTGCCATGATGGCGCTGGCTTGTACGCTTTTTGTTGGTTGCCAGTCGAAACAGGATGCGGCGATTGAGCAGGCAAAGAAGCAAGCCGCCGCTACCGGACAGCCCCAGCAGGTTATTACGGTCGACAAGAATGGCAACACTACCACGACAACAGTGCAGCCTCCAGCTCCGGGCCAGACGACGACTGTGACTCCAGCGGCCAGTGTTCCAGCGAACACTCCTGCTGTCGCTGGACAGCCTGCACTCGCTGGACAGCCCGCAGGTGCCGATCAGACAGCCGCGCCTAATCAAACCGCTTCAGCTCCTGTTCCCGGCGGCAATCCAGTCATCGTGCCCGCTGACGTGAAGATTCCCGCCGGAACGCCTCTTTCCATTCGCATCAACCAGCACCTTAGCGTGAAGACCAGCGAGGCGGGCGACCACTTTGATGGAGAACTGGTCGAGCCGGTTGTAGGTCCCAATGATCACGTCATCGTTCCGAAGGGAACGCCAGTGGGCGGGATCGTCGCGGCATCGCACAAGCGAGGACACTTCAAAGGTCAGTCGATACTGGAGCTTCGGTTGACCTCAATGACGCTGAACGGAACACGCTATCCACTCGACACCAGTAGCCTCACCCGCACGAAGAAGGGCAAGGGCAAGCGATCGGCCGCAATCATCGGAGGCGGCAGCGGTCTTGGCATGCTGATCGGTGGTATAGCAACCGGCGGCACCGGCCTTCTGATCGGCGGTCTTGCCGGCGCAGGTGCTGGCACGGCCGCGGCTGGCCTCACCGGAAATCGCGACATCGATATTCCTGCAGAATCCGTCGTGCGTTTCAAGCTTGCGGACGACCTCGTCGTTCAGCCGTCTTAGCTCATACAGAGGAAACAGAAAGGGCTCATCCGACGATGGATGGGCCTTTTCGTTTGGTGCTATCAGCCTGTGTATTCTTCTATGCGATCTTGAGCGATTTCCGTTCGCGCTACAGTACGATGCGCAAGAAGATGGCCTGCCGCCACCGAAACGAAGCAGAGTACGACCGAGGCGATAACGTTCGCCAGAGCGCGTCCCCACGCACCAGATCGCACCAGATCAAAAGTCTGCAGGCTGAAGGCCGAGAAGGTCGTGAAGCCGCCGCAGACCCCTACCATCACAAAAAGCCGCATGTTCTCTGGCGCAGCATACCGACTGCCCGGCAGCGTAAAAGTACCGAAGAACCCGATCAAAAAACAGCCAAGCACGTTGACCAGCACCGTGCCGAAGGGAAAGCCGTTGTCCAGATTGAGGGTTGCGCGTGTGATTGCGTAGCGTAGGAGGCCGCCCAAGGCACTCCCAATGGTGATCCAGAGATAGGTCATGATCTCCTGCCTCAATGTTCTCTTACGCGAAAGCACTTGGCAGAAGTCATCATCCCTTGCGGGCGGTTAATGGGAGACTTCATTCCCAGTTGGGTCTACTGTACACCACACCACTGTCACATTCGATGCAAAAGCCGAAGGGAAAGCTACTTCCCATTGAGATGCTGCACCACAAGCTCCCGAGCCTGCTGCAGTACGTCGTCATCTCCACCACACCCGGGAAGCCAGTGCATATCAGGCTCGCGACGGAACCATGTGAGCTGACGTTTGGCATAGTTGCGATGGCCTTGCTGAGCCTGAGCGACTGCTTCCTCACGTGTGAATTCATTGCGTATTACAGCGGAGGCCTCTGCATACCCAAGCGAGGTAAGAGGACGGCAGTCGTCACCATACCGCTCAATCAGTCGCGCAGTTTCTTCAATCAGACCGCGGTCGAACATCGCAGCAGCGCGCTGATTGATACGCTCGTACAAACGCGTGCGCGGCGGGTTCAGCCCCAACCGCAGGATGCGATAGCCCGTGAGCTTATCGCGACCCTTCTCCCACTGTTTCGTCAGCGGTTGGCTGGCGGCGAGCGAGACCTCAATGGCGCGGATCACCTTGGGTACGTCATTGACGTGAATCGCCTCGGCGGCCACACGATCCAGCCGTGTCAGCATACGGTGCAGATACATCGCCCCACGTGTCGTAGCGAGCGTGCGAAGCCGTTCACGCCGGTCGGGATGCGTAGGTGGTGACGGAAATAGCCCATCGATCAGAGAGCGCAGGTAGAGACCGGTACCTCCAGCTACGATCGGAAGCCGTCCCCGTCCGGTAATACCGGAGAGAGCCTCGCGAGCCTGCCTGCTATAGTCACCCGCAGTGCATGGCTCGTCCGGCCACGCTATGTCGATCATGTGGTGCAGCACAAGCGCACGCTCTTCTTGCGAGGGCTTGGCCGTGCCGATCTCCATCTCGCGATAGACCGCAACCGAGTCGCAACTCACGATCTCGCCGTTGAACTCCTCTGCAAGGTGAATCGCGAGCGAAGTCTTGCCGCTTGCCGTGGGACCTACAAGCACAATCAGAGGATGGTCAGGCTCCTTCACCACAGGCGCCACCAACCCGGTGTAAAGATGCGGTGCACGTCTCCGCGAAGGAGGCTGAAGATGAAGATGACCAGAGCGAGCAGTAGGAGGCCGCGAACCTGCCGCCGCCGTTCCTGTTGCCTGCTATGCGACATTTGCGTTGAACCGGACGCAGCCATCCGCACCTACTCAGGCCGCTTGTTGACGAGATAGTGGATACGCAGTTCGAGGTTGGGACCGTGGAACTGGCTGGGCAGCGGCGGGAACTGGCCGACGCTGGTGATCGAGCCCCAGGCCGCGCGGTCCAGCGCCTGATCCTGCGTTGACGCGTCAATATTCATCGCGCCGATGCGCCCGTCGGGCAGAATCGTGAACCGGATCAGCGTCTCACCTTGCTTGCTTAGCGGCGGTTTTGCTTCTTCGGGAATCAGAGGGAGCCACGCGTTGTAGATCTCCCGGATGATCTTGCGGAGGTAAGGATTGAAGTCGACGCCCATTGTGTCGGAGAGAATATCGACGCCCGTGTTCAAGCCTTGGTGCGCTACAGGAATGCTTGCACCGTAGTCGCCGTCCTGGCCGTGGTTCCGGGCTGCTTGCTGGGCGGCTTGGCGGATGGCATCGCCGGCGGTCTGGTTGGGTGTACTGAAGTTGGGACGGGTGGGAGCAGGCGTTGGAGCTTCCACGATGGCCTGTTGCGGTGGATGCTGCGGCAGAGGCTGCGGAGGTGGTTGCTGCTGTGTTTGCTGTTGCGGAGCCGGGGCGGCTTGCTGGGGTTGCGGCGCGGGCGGTGTGGGCGTGGATTCGGGAGCTCCGGCCCTGCGCATCGCCTGCAATTGCTCCAGCGTCTTCTTGTCCAGTGTCGGTTTAGTAGTTTGCTGCGTCCGGTCCTTATCGCTGATGACGTTCGTCGGCTTTTTCTCCAACTGCTTGCTCACGTCCTTGGGCATGTCCAGGAAGGTGAGCTCCTTGTCGCGCTGCTTGAGCACATCCGCCGGATTAATGAGCCGCGGCTGATGGAAGATGACCTGTGGGCCGTACAGCACGAACCAGCCGATCGCCAGCCAGATGATGATCGAGATGTAGACGGACTCCCGGAATCGGGCACGGGCGCGTTCGTCGTCTAGCGCATCTAGGAGATGGATCAGCTCCTGCTCTTCGAGGACGCCGTAGCGGTTGGTACGCACCTTGACGGGTGTGTTGGGCGGCGCGGACTTGGGCGGAGTTTCGAGAGAGGGCATGAGCTATCTTGTTGTGACGGCTGCGAAACGCGAAAGTTGCGTAAGACTACAGAGAAACCACATCCGGGTCGCAATATTCGGCCCCGCCCGGTTGCGTAGTCACTTACCATTTTCTCATCTTTTGGGGCGATTCCGGTAAAAGGATTGTCTGGGAGGGAGTCCCCCGACCCGTACACTACTCAGGATGACTCCAAGCTTCCCCGCCGATCTCCGCGCCGTCGTCCTGACCATCAGCGACCGCTGTTACCGAGGCGAACAACTCGATCTCTCAGGCCCGGCAGTTCGGGGGGGACTCGAGTCAGCAGGGGTGTCTGCTGTCGAGGCGGCGATCCTGCCGGACGAACTCGATCTGATTGCCGCAGCCCTTCTCTTTCATGCCGGAACGGCTCGTTTGATCCTGACCACTGGTGGCACAGGACTTGCGCCCCGCGATGTGACCCCCGAAGCGACCCGACAGGTTTGCGACCGGCTGATCGACGGCCTTGCCGAGCGCATGCGGGCCGAAGGTCTGCGCCATACCCCTTTCGCCGCGCTAAGCCGAGCAGTCTGCGGAAGCGTCAGAAGCACACTGATCGTTAATTTGCCGGGCAGTCCCGCTGGGGCGCAAAGCTCACTTGCGGCGATTCTTCCGCTTTTGCCCCATGCCCTCGATTTATTGGCCGGGCGTACCGAGCACCCTGTGGCCCTTGATAAGCCGTCCAGCAGGTAAAATAGACAGGACCCCGTGAAGATCTCTCCCTCTGGTTTTTTTCATAAATTGAGCGCCTTGAACGCTGGCATGCTGGCCCTGCTGAAGCCGTTCGGCGTGTGGGGCATCGGCGCGCTTGCGGTCATTGACTCGGCCGCCATCCCCCTGCCGATCGATGCTCTGCTGATCGATTTCGTCGTCCACGATCATCGTCGATTTATCTTGTATTGCTTCATGGCTGCCCTGGGTTCGGCTGTCGGGAGCCTTGTTTTCTACTATATTGGCCGCGCTGGCGGAGAACTGTTTCTGCTCAAGCGGATCAACCGCAAGCGCTACGAGCAGCTACGCGACCGCTTTGAAAAGCAGGAGTTTCTCGCCATCATGATCCCTGCCATGATGCCGCCGCCAACGCCGATCAAGCTGTTTGAGTTCGCCGCCGGAGTCTTTGAGATGAAGGTGCTGTGGTACTTCAGCGCGATTCTCGTGGGCAAATTCCTGCGGTTTCTGATCTGGGCGATCATTACGATCCTGTACGGCCCTGCAATCCTGGACACCATCACGCGGGAGGTGCACCTGCACCTGCAGCTCGTTTTAGGGATGGGTGGAATCCTCGTAGGCCTGATCGCTTTCTGGGTCATCCGCAAGCTCTTCGACCGCCGTCGCGGAACGCGTTTTCCTCTGGAAGAAGACGAGACTTCGGTTTAGTTTTTTTTACACACTTTTTTAATGCCCAAAAGCCTGAAAACCCACTGATTCTAATGGTTTTTTGTGGTCAACTAGCGGTGGAAAGTGTGGCAAACGTGGATAGCTGATGGTCACTTTTTTGGTGTCCAAAAATCGGCGCTTCAGGCAACTTTATTTATCCACGGTTTTAGGGCGGAGAAGTGTTCTCTTTGCGAACAGCCGCTTGCCGTGGAGCGGCATCAGAGTCCAAAGGCAGTATATGAAAATGGAGACTAACACTATGAAAGCAAAATGGTTGTATGGCAGTATCTTGGCTTCGGCTATGGCGATCCCAGCGTTTGGGCAGATTTCAGTCACCATTGGCACTCCTCCACCGCCGATTCGGTATGAGGTGCGGCCTGCTATGCCCGGCCCCGGCTATGCGTGGGTCGATGGCTACTGGGGAGTTCGTGGCGGGCGGTATGTTTGGGTTCCGGGCGTGTGGCAGCGGCCTCCTTATGCTGGAGCCTACTGGAGCCATCCGCACTATGATCACTACGCCAACGGCTGGCAGATGCATGAAGGCCATTGGGACCATGAGGACCATGGCAACCACCACGATGAGCACCATGACGATCATCATGGTCGCTAGACGAGATGTTTCGTCAAGAAAAAGGCCCGGCTCTCGCCGGGTCTTTTTCTTGTTCTATGAGGCTGCGAAAGATGTAGTTCTATTTGCGGTTCAGACCCAGGTGCGTTTCAATCGCCTCCTGCCACTGCGGACCGCTGTCATGATCGCTGCTCCCGAGTGCTCGCACGTCGTCATTGGCTGAAGGTTGCAGCGCGGTTCGAACATAGGTCACTTCGACTGACGTATGGGATTCGCCTATAGGGGTTAGCTTTACGTCGACGGTAGTAACGAGGACGTCAGGGATGAACGAGACATATTGCATTCTTCCGGCGGGCAGATCGAAGAGCGTGTTCACCCAGACGCTGTTGCGTGAGCCGTGTTGGACCGTGAACACCGCCCCCTGGGTGTCGTGTGCGGGCTGTGGGTAGAGAAAGACCGGGTTCCAGTGTTTGCCAGCCCAGTTCCGCTCTGCCTCAGGACCGAAGAGCGGGGCCACGCGACTGAGGGGGGCAGCGACTTCGAAACGGAAGGTGTTGCTGACGTGCGCCAGATCGTATGTCGCTTGCATCGTTTGCACCTCTCGCAGGTTGGTCGCGCTTAGGATTACCATCGCGAAGATGATTGTGGACGGGGTCATTTGCGCTCCTTCAAATGGTGGCTGTCGGACGCACGAAGCGTCATTCCGTAGAGCTTTCGGAACTGGTCAATGTCTTCCAATGTCTTGGCAGAGAAAGGGGGTTTGCCTTCGAAGGCGTGCAGGACTATGCCTTCGAGCAGATCTCCCAGGCTCATGTCTTTTAGTTCCGCGATAGCCTTCAGGACTTTCAGCAGACGTTTCTCGATGCGAACACCGGTTTGAACTCGTTCGATCTCGAGGACGTCTTTTGGTTCTTTTCGCTCGCTCATTGATACCAATGTACCATGGTAAATAAACAGCATCAACAGATTTGAGGCACGAAAAAGAGAAAGGGGGCCGAAGCCCCCTTTGATTTGCAGGTTTGTCTTGTCTAGGTTGTGGCTGTTTGAGCCAGAGAACGACGACCGAAGATCGCCATCGCGAGGGCGCCGAGGCCGGTTGCGAGCAGGACCCAGGTGCCGGGTTCGGGGACAGTGTTGATCTGGAAGTCGACCGTGACGAGATTGTTGAAGTCGTTTGGACCGCCTCCGACGAGGGTGAAGAATCCGTTGTAGGGGACGCCGACTGCGAGGTCAGGCGGTAGGGTGACGGAAAACAGGTTTGCTGTCAGAGTTTCGCCGGGATCAACGCTGACAAAGTAGGACAGGAAGCCGGAGTCGTCGATGGTGCTTGTGCCGGTGATGCCGAAGTCGTCGCTGTTCAGGTAGACCGTCGCTGCGTTTGAGAGCGGGGCTGAGACTGTGGCGTCGAACCACAGGGTAGAACCCGGTACAGCGGACTGCACCGGGTTGCTGAGGACGAGGCTGATCGTGTCCGCCGAGGCTGGCATGACCAGCAGAAGCACTGCGAGCACAAACATTGAGAGGATAAGGGCCGTTTTCTTCATCATTTATTCCTTTGGTCTAAGGTTTCGCTAGTTGTAGATGTAGTGGTTTATTTGCCGCCGGGGAGAGTTGCACGGATACTGCCGCCGAAGGTTCCGCCGGTGTAGGTTCCTGTGTAACGCTCCGCTGCTGCCGTTCCTGGTGCACCGGCTGAGGATGGGAAGACGACGGCTGTGATGGCCGAGGATCCGGGCTGAATGTCGCCCAGCGCCACGGGTAGGGGCGAACCGGCTGCGGTGCCCAGCGTCGCTCCTGTCAGCTGCACAGCAGGTGCTGTGCCTGTGCCGTTGTTCTTCACGGTGATGGTTGCTTCGTAGGTGCCGTCGCCCAACAGGTTCAAGACAGCGGTTGTTACCAACTGGACCGTGCCTTGGGTGGGAGGCGTATCGATTACGAGGTTGCAGAGTTGGACGGTTCCGACTTGAGAGATGGCGTCCCAGTAATTGAGGCTGGTGATGCCCTTCTGCTCGGTGCGGAAGGCGTAGTTGGTGCCGACGGTGAGCTCGCTCTGTCCGAACGGCGTGACGTAGATGGAGTAGGTATTTGCCGGGACGTTGACGACGGCGCGGAAGTGATACTTCAGACCGGCTACGTAGTTGATGGTGTTGGCGGCTACGAAGGCTCCGCCGCTGCGCGCGTCGATCTGGCCGGTTGGATTGAAGCGTCCTGCGATCGCAAGGCCAGTGAAGGCTGACTGCGGTCCGAGGGAGAGGCCGACGTTGGAGTTGTTGAGCGCTGTGGAGGGGGTTGCATCCCATTCAGCAGTAAAGGTTCCGGTCTGGGTGGGAATGGTGCCGCTGATCCAGTTGTTGCCGAGTTGCTGGATGCAGGCGTTGCTCAGCGAGTTGATGATGAGCAGCGCAGTGGTTGAGTGGGTGGTGGAGCCGTCGGTTGCGGAGACCGTGATGGGATAGGCTCCGGGTGTGGTTGTGCCGAGGGTTGCCACGGACAAGGTTGAGGTTGGGGCTCCGCTGCCGATGGTGGGCGAGGAGAAGGTCGCGCTCGCTCCGGCAGGAAGGCCGCCGGTTACGCTGAGAGCGACATTTCCCAGATAGCTGGTGGATGTCGCGAAGGTCATTGTGAAGTTCGCGATATCGCCGGCGACTGCTGTGATGACTGAGGGTGAGGCGGCGATGGTGAAGTCGGAGGAGGCCGCGTTGACGGTGAGGGTGAGGGGAAGGTTGGAGGTCTCCGTAGCGGTGGCACCTATGCCGGTGACGGTGAGTGGATAGACGCCTGAGGCTGTCGTGGAGTCGGCGGTGATGGTGAAGGTGGATGAGCCAGCGCCGGTGACCGTCGATGGGCTGAAGCTGTAGGTTACGCCTGCGGGGAGTCCGCTGACGTTGAAGGCGACGGTGGGGTTCGGGTCGCTGCCGGGGATGATGTTGATGGTGAAGGTGGTGCTGCTACCGCCGCGGATCGATGCTGCGGTCGAGGGGCTGCGCATGAGGAAGGGCTGCAGAAACGAGGCGTCGCCACCGTGGCTAAGGGTTTCATAGACCATGATGTGGTACTCGGTGGGGTTGGCGAGCTGACGGATGACCTGATTGAGGTACTGGATCGTCAGCGGAAGGTCGAGGCCCTGACGGTTGTGGTAGTTGTTGTAGCCGATCTCGTCGGTGGGGTAGACCTGCAGGGTGACGGTGCCGCCGCAGATGTAGCTGGGCACGGTGGAGGAGTTGGCGAGCTGGTACTTCGCATTGAACTCAAGTGCTGAGGTGAGGCGGAGTAGAGCGTTGCTGGAGGCGTCATTGTAGAGGTCAACACCCTGGATGCGCGCGGTCTCGGCGGCGTCGAGTGCGCCGGAGATGCCGTACTGGGCGTGGCCGAAGTCGCGGCAGGTCTCTTGCGAGATGCCGTCGACGCGTGAGTCAAAGACGGTCTGTCCGTACCAGCTTGCAGTGCCACGAGGAGCAGGTACGGGTGCAGCGCCGTCGGTGTGGTAGTAGAAGTAGGCCGGGATGCGCTGCTTCCAGTAGAGGACTCCCTTGTTGAAGGTCGCGACGTCGTCGTTGAAGATACCGATGTTGATCATGCCCTCGATCATGCTGATCTCCCAGTTGCCGTTGGAGGTCGAGCCGTTGATGATGCCGGGCAGGATGACGGTGGAGAGCATGGTCTTGAACTGCTGGATGTCGGCAGCGGCCCATCCGGCGTTGGTGTAGCGGATGATCTCAGCAGCGCGGGGAAATTTTTCTGAGTCCCATGCGGCCTGGAGTGGGGCGTTGGAGTTGGTATAGCCCTTGAGGTTGTAGCCGTAGGTGTTGAGGATGGCGATGGCGTTGTTGGCGTAAGTCTGATTGCCGGTGATGTACCAGAGGAGGGCCTGGAGATAGGCGGCGCTAGAGTCATTGTCGGCGGCTGAACAGCCGAAGTTGGGATTCGAGGTGGGGCCGCACTCGATGATGCCGGTCGCCGGTGGGCCCTGAATCTGGTAGTTGAGCTGGCCGATGTTGCTGTTTTGCGCTTTGAGAAATGCAGAGTAGAAGGGCTCGGTGTGCGCCGCGATCATGGTCTTGATGTAGTCGAGTTGGGCCTGACTGACGAGAACGCCGGGATGCTTGAAGGGTGTGGTCTGGGCCTGGGTTATAGGGCAGCTGCAAAAGATAAGTGCGACCATTGCGAGAAATGCGGCAACGACTCTGCGTGAAGTTCTCATCGGATCATTACTCCTGTTAGGACTTTTTATTGTGTGTGCGGGGAGACGTCCGGGCGCGGTTCTGCGATGTCGCAGCCGAGGCGGAGCATGAGAAGAGATTCGTTAGACAAACGAATGTCTTCAAGGTTTTAGATTATGTTTGTAGAGCGGACTAAATAACGACAACATTTAGCCTGATGTGGGGAACGACTGTCAAATACAAAAGTAGAAGTGCAGGAGATTTTCATGCGCGGCGTGTTGCAGACGCGGGTTCGTTGACGGAGGCATGGAGAGCGTGACGTTCTGATCTTCAAGCCTCGTGCGGCTTTCTGCGCGATGGTATAGTTTCTAAAACTTTCATCGGCCCGTCACCAGGAGGGCTCCAAGGAAAAAAGTTCTATGAGATCGTTCTGCCATGTTGCAGTTACAGGGCTAGCTGTTGCCTTGTGCAGTCTTCCATCCATCGCGCAAGAGAAGCCAGTCGTAAACGATATTCCGGCGAGCTTTACGCCACCTGAACGGACGCCTTACAAAGCGCCAAAGGTGGAGTTCGACTACGAGAAGCGTGTGGAGATGATTCCGATGCGCGACGGCGTGAAGCTGTACACCGTGATCGTGATTCCGAAGGGTGCGAAGAATGCTCCGATCGTGATGACGCGGACGTGCTACAACGCTGCGGCCCGCGCTTCGGCTGCGCGTGCAACTGCGGGCAGTGCGCCGGTGCCTACCGGACCACCTGCTGCTGCGGCGGCAGGACGTGGAGGGCGAGGGGCTGCAGCGAAGGCAGAGTCGCCTCATATGATCGATGAGCTGGGCTTGTCCGATGAGATTTTTGTGAAGGCTGGGTACATCCGCATCTATCAGGACGTTCGCGGCAAGTATGGATCGGAGGGTGTGTACCTGATGACGCCGCCGCCGGTTGGACCGTACAACCCGACGGGCGCGGACGACACGACGGACGCTTACGACACGATCGAGTGGTTGACGAAGAATTTGCCGGAGAGCAATGGCCGGGTGGGCATGATCGGCTCGTCGTACGAGGGCTACACGGTGGTGATGGCGTTGCTACATCCACATCCGGCGTTGAAGGTTGCCGTTCCCGAGAGCCCGATGGTTGATGGCTGGATGGGCGACGACTGGTTCCACTACGGCGCGTTCCGGCAGCGCATGCTGGACTATTTCACTTCGCAGACGGCTGCGCGCGGCGCTGGGCCGAGGGTTCTGCATGAGCACCATGATGACTATGTGAACTTCCTTGAAAAGGGCTCGGCGGGCAACTTCGCGCGCTCGCTGGGTCACGATCAACTGCCTTATTGGAAGACGGTAGAGGCGCATCCTGCGTACGACGGCTTCTGGCAGAGCCAAGGTCTGGACAGGCTGATCGGCAAGACGCCGCTGACGGTTCCGACGATGTGGCTGCAGGGACTGTGGGACCAAGAGGACATGTATGGCGCGAACCATGCCTACAAGCAGTGGGAGTCGCAGGATAAGAACAACGATAAGAACTTCCTGGTGATTGGGCCGTGGTTCCACAGCCAGATCAACCGTGAAGGGCACGTGATGGGGCCGTTCACGTGGGACGGCGACACGACGGCGGACGTTCGCAACTCAGTGATGTTCCCGTTTATGGACCAGTATCTGAGGGAGGGTGCACCGAAGGCCAACACTCCGCCAGTGCTGATCTACAACTCGGGCGAGGATCACTGGGACCGCTTGCAGAAGTGGCCTCTGAGCTGTGACGCGGGGTGCGCGAGCAAGTCGAAGCCGCTGTATCTGAAGGCCGATGGGAAATTGTCGTTCGACGCGCCTGCTGCCGGCGGCAACAAGTTCGCGGAATATGTTTCCGATCCCGCGAAGCCGGTGCCGTTCTTGCCGCGGACGGGAGATGTGGGCACGTGGCAGACATGGCTGGTGCAGGATCAGCGCTTTGTTGATGACCGACCCGACGTGCTGACCTACGTGTCCGATCCACTGACTGCGGCGACGCGAGTGAGCGGCGTTCCTGAGGTGAACCTTTATGCCTCGACCAGCGGTACTGACAGCGACTGGGTCGTGAAGGTGATCGACGTGTATCCGGACGATGCGACAGTGACGGCGCCGATGAGCGGCTATGAGCTGCCGATATCGCTGGATATCTTCCGCGGGCGGTATCGCAAGAGCTTCGAACATCCAGAGGCGTTCAAACCGAATGAGCCGGAGCTGGTGAAGTTCGATCTGCCGAATGTGAACCACGTCTTCCAGCCGGGGCACCGGATTATGGTGCAGGTGCAGTCAACGCTGTTTCCGCTGTACGACCGGAATCCGCAGACTTTTGTGTCGAATATCTTCGATGCGAAGCCAGCGGATTATCAGAAGGCTACGCAGCGTGTCTGGGGTGCTCCAGGTACGGCGAGCTTTATCAGCCTGCCGGTTGTTGAGTAGTTGTTTTTGCTGTAGCGGTTTTCAAAGGACGCCCCAGATTAATTGGGGCGTCCCTTTTTTAGGACTCGAATTCCTTTCAGCAAAGACTCTCACGGCTTTGTGATTGCAGCGCTCGTCGTGTCGACCTTCTGACCTTGTCCAAGCCTGATCGCGCGCCGTTCAACATCACGCTCGAGGAGGTCTTCCTCCTTGAAGGCTCCATTCCCCTGAATGATGCGCGCTACGCATCCCGTCCATCCGGTCTGGTGGCTGGCTCCAACGCCGGCTCCGGTGTCGCCGTGGAAGTACTCGTAGAACAGTACGTTGTCGCGCCAGTTCGGATCAGTCTGAAACTTTGCCACGTCTCCAAACACGGGCCGTTTACCTGAGCCATCTTTGACGAAGGTTCCGATCAGCCGCTCTCCCAGCTCCTTGGCTACCTGGAACAGGGTCATCAGATTTCCCGAGCCCGTCGGGCATTCAATTGTGAATGCGTCGCCGTAGTAGGCTCCTAGCCGCATCAGCGAGGTATATAGCAGGAAGTTGACCGGCATCCACACCGGGCCTCTCCAGTTCGAGTTTCCTCCGAACATTCCGCTGTCTGAATCTCCAGGAAGATATCCCACCGAAGACTTCTGCCCCCCCATGTCGAACTCAAACGGATGGTCTCGGTGGTAGAGCGAGAGTGCGCGAATCCCATAGGGGCCGAAGAATTCTTTCTCGTCCAGCATCTTCGTCAGAATTTGCCGCAGCTTGTCTTCGTTCACCGTGGACAGCAAGCGTCTCCCAGCGACTCCCGGGGCGGACGGCATGTGAAGGTTCGTCGCCAGCTCCGGATGCCTCATCAAAAAGTTCTTTGCATACTCGCGAAACGTCGGCAGCTTCTCCAGGATATCTTCCTCAAAGATCGCCACTGCAGTTAATGGCAGCAGTCCTACCATTGATCGCACTTTCATCTGAAATGCATGTCCATCCGGCATCCGCAGGACATCGTAGAAAAAACCATCCTCCTCATTCCACATCTTGTCCTGAGCGTTGCCCATCCGGTCCATCGCTCCGGCGATCCACATTGTGTGTTCGAAGAACTTAATCGCGAACTCCTCGAAAACGGGATAGTTCAGCGCGAGTTCCACTGCAATCCGCAGCATTTGCTGACTGAAGAACACCATCCATGCGGTTCCGTCGGCCTGTTCCAGGTGTCCACCGCCTGGGATCGGTGCGCTCCTGTCGAAGACGCCGATATTGTCCAGGCCGAGGAAGCCGCCCTCAAACAGATTGTTCCCTGCGCGGTCCTTTCTGTTGAGCCACCATGTAAAGTTCACCAGCAGTTTCGAAAATGCGTAGGTTAAAAACTGCAGATCGCCCTGGCCATTGTTCTTCTCTTTGTCGCTCAGGTAAATCTGCATCGTGGCGTAGGCATGGACGGGTGGATTCGTATCGCCAAAGTTCCACTCGTACGCCGGTACTTGACCATTCGGATGTTGATAATCGTTTCGCAGTATGAGCATCAGCTGCGATTTGGCAAAATCCGGATCCACAGTCTGGAATGCGAGCATATGAAACGCCAGGTCCCACGCTGCGTACCAGGGATACTCCCACTTGTCGGGCATCGAGATGATGTCGTTGTTGTACATGTGGAACCACTCGCCGTTCCGGACTCTTTGTCTGATCTCCGGCGAGCTTGTCGGCGCTACCTTGTGCTCTCTTAGCCAGACATTCAGGTCGTAGTAGAAATACTGTTTGCTCCAGAGCATTCCGGCCAGCGCCTGGCGCATGACCATCGCGCGATCCGGATCGGCCTTTACCTTTTCCGGCGTGATCCCGTCGTAGAACTCATCTGCCTCCTTCAGCCGCGCTGCGAATACTCCGTCGAAGTGCTCAAACGGCCGCGCCTCCAGCTCCGCGACGGCCCGTCCGAGATGCAGACGCACAACCTCCGTCTTTCCCGGCCCAACATTCAGCGTGTAATAAGGAGCCGCCTTTGTTCCCTCGAGCGCGGGATTCACTGCCTCCTTCTGGTTGTGAATGATGTAGTTGTGAAAGGCATCCTTGACATACGGAGAAGCATTCCGGGTTCCGAACAATTTTTCGTTGTTGTTCTCATTCTCGGTAAACAGGAGCGGGGCGTCTCCCTCGCAGTACAAGCCGTAGTCAGCCAGCGACTCCTGAAAGACCGGGTCAGTGTGGTGGGCCGTGATTACGCTGAACCCCTTGTGCTGTGCGCCCTTCAACACCGGTTTGCTGCCTGCGTCTGACCACATCCACGTATTTCGAAACCACAGCGTTGGCAATAGATGCAGCGTCGCTGCCTCTGGTCCGCGGTTCGACACGCTGATCTTAATTTCGAGGCTCTCCGCACCGGCCTTCGCGTATTCGACCAACACGTCGAAGTAACGGTCTTCGTTAAACACACCCGTATCCAACAACTCGTACTCGGGCTTACCTCGCCCACGTTCGCGGTTCGTCCTGATCAGGTCCTCATACGGGTAGGCCGCCTGCGGATACTTGTACAGATACTTCATGTACGAGTGTGTCGGCGTGCTGTCCAGGTAGAAGTAGTACTCCTTTACATCCTCGCCGTGATTGCCTTCGCTGTTCGTCAACCCGAAGAGCCGTTCCTTCAGAATTGGATCCTTGCCATTCCACAGGGCAATCGCGAAGCACAGGACCTGATGGTCATCTGAGATTCCCGCCAGGCCGTCTTCGCCCCAGCGATACGCCCGCGATCTCGCCTGATCGTGTGTGAAGTAGTCCCAGGCGTTTCCGTTGTCGCTGTAATCTTCTCGGACTGTCCCCCACTGCCGTTCACTGAGGTAGGGTCCCCACTTCTTCCAGGGGACAAGTTTTTGGCCGGCTTCCTTAAGTCTTCGCTGTTCTGCTGCGGCTTGTGCCATTGATTCCTCCAAGGCTCTTGCCAGATCACGAATCAGGAGTTGTGCGTGGCCCGAAAAACGCGCGCAGCCGCGACGAGTAGACGAGGTTATTCGCTGCGCCGTTCATTATCCTGCCAAACGTACAGGCGCGCCAGATCGACAGCCCGGCGCTTGTTCGGACATTGTTTTCAGATGCGTCCAAGCCACCTAGAATTACCCGCTTCGGTGTGCGGATACTGTTTTTTTGGATTTTTAATAATTCGGAGCGTAGTTTAGCCCCTGAATCGGGGTTGTTACTGGGCTTCTGGCGGGATGGTGTCGAGAGTGCCGCTGAAGTAGCTTTCGCGGGAGCGGATTTTGGCGTCAGGGTAGTCGGGGATTTTTACTCGGATGGAGTGCATGCCGGGAGCTGGAGCGCCGTTCGCTTCGGCGTGGGGTTGGAAGCTGATGAGGTAGTAGTTGTGGATGTGGTTGGAGAGCTGGTGGAGGCCGTTGTCGAAGCCCTTTTGGGTGCTGAAGTTGATGTATTCGCCGCCGGAGAGGGAGGCCAGCTCGTGGGCTGCGTTCTTTTTGATGGCGTTGACGGCCATGATGAGGAGGCCGAAGGGACCGCTGCCTCCGCCGTAGTGGAGGTCGTTGAGGATCTCGGTTTTGCCGGGGCCGAAGGCTACGGAGTCGACGACGGTGTTGGTGCGGCCGAGGGCAGCGATGACTTTGGCGGGCTTGATCTCGCTGCCGTGGTCACGGGTCTCGCTGATGAGGAGAATGGCGTGGCGGTAGTGGTTCTGACGGGCTTCGAGGAGGCCGGTGGCGTAGGCTACGGCATCGAGGGTGGCGGCGTTGGGGTCGTCGTCGCAGGGCTCGAGCTGGGAGAGGGCGTGGGCCGCGGCGGCAGGGTCGGCGGAGAAGTCGCCGAGGAGCTCGGGGGTGGAGCCGTAGGTGACGACGGCTACTTCGCGTGGGGCGTCACCGGCTACGGCGTCGATCATGGTGAGGAGGCCGCGGAATTTGGCGAACTCCATGATGGCGGAGCGACTGCATTGGATGACGACGACGAGGGAGAGGCCGAGGGCATCGGTGTCCTGGTCGAGGTGGATGGTTTGGGGGACGCCGTTGTCTTCGACGACGAACTGCTCGGGCTTGAGGGTGTAGAGGATGTCGCCGTGCTTGGTCTCGACGGTGGTGGGGACGAGGACGACGTTGGATTGGGTCTTGAGGGTGTAGGGCTGGTTGTCCTGGGGGGATTGGGCAAGGGCGGTGGCGGCCAGGAGAAGAGAAAGAAAGGGTCGGAGGTTTGATAGAGACATCACTTCGGTCAGGATGACATAAGTTTGGAACGAAGGATATGGAGCGCTGTGAGTGTGGACTATCATTCTGGTGCGACCGGATGGTGGAGCGGGTTTGCGGGAGCGACCTTCTTAGGCGTGCTTGCGTTGGGCGCGGTGCAGGGATGCACGCGAGGTGCGGCGATGATTGAGCTGGATGAAGCGGCGGCGGGTCGGCCTGTCACGATGCAGGTTGGGGAGCGGGTTCGGATTACTTTGCCGGAAAACAGGACTACGGGGTATCGATGGCAGGTGGGTGGGGATTGTGCGGGGATTCTTGCTGTCGAGGACGATGAGGCGAAGCCGGGTTCGGGCGTGCCGGGTGCTGGTGGAGAGAGGGTGTGGGTGTTTGCAGCGAAGGCTGAGGGACGGTGCGAGCTGCGGTTTGAGTCGGTGCGTGCGTGGGAGAAAAGCTCGACCGGGAAGACAGCGTCGTTCCCGGTCGCTGTGATGAAGGGGTGATGGCTACTGCACGCTGCGGATGGTCCAGAGGTCCGAGGCCAGGCGCGGGTTGATGAGGTAGGAGTAGGGCATCTTGAAGTAGCCTTTGACACCCCAGCTCTTGCCCCAGGAGTTGCGGACCCAGAACATGCGGGAGGCATCGTCGTAACCGACGCAGACGACTGCGTGACCACCTACGACTTTTTCGCCGGATCCGGGCATGGGGAGAATACCGGATTTGGCTACAGCCTTACTCTCGAAGGATTCGTAGCAGGTGAAGCCGAACACAAAGGGGAAACCAGAGGCAAGGCAGCCTTTGAGTGTGTTGAGTTCCTGAATGAGTCGCTGATAGAGGACGACGAGATGCTGTTTGGCATCGGTGTAGGCGGCGTTCGGCGGCTTCTGGGTGAACTTTGCGATGTTGTACGGCCAGTCGGATTCGGGGGGAGCACCCAAGGTCGCGACGCTCTTGATGCCGTCGCGGATCTGTGCGCCTGCGTCGGAGTTGATGGTGCCTTCCATGGAGCGCTCGTTGTAGTAGATGAAGAGGCGCGATGGCGTGAATTCGGTCAGGCTGGCTTTTATCTGATCGAACTCAATGGCTGCGGCGATGGCGTTGGCGGTGCAACTACCGAGTTGGCCCTGATCGTAAACAGGGGGGCATTGTTTGCGGAGATCGACGCTCTTTGGGGTATTGGCCTGATACGGCGCGGGTGCGGCGTAGAGGAAGTCGCGTTGATCGGGAAGGTCAGGAACCCAGCCGAATCTCTCGACCTTGCGGGTTGAGAGCGCCGGGGATGTGACAGTATGTTTCTTTGAGGCCTTTTTCGATTTGGCCATAACAGCACTCCTTCGGATTTCAAATTTGTTGTGAGGGGCCCATTGGAAGAGGGGATTGTTATAGCCCTTCTCGCTGAGGTTCGCAAGATGACAGTGCGCAATTCACGATATTCTCGTAGCGGCGGGAGTAAGTACTCTTCTGCCGGAGTACTGAGAGAATGCGACTGATGAAACCGATACTTGCTGCTGCACTGCTTTCCACCGATTTAACGATGTCTCATGCTGCTGGCGCGTCCGGCGATAAGGGCGCCAGGCCTGAGTATCCCAAGGCCCACACGGTAGAGCAGGTGGATGACTACTTCGGGACGAAGGTGAGAGATCCTTACCGGTGGATGGAGGACGTGGACTCGGCCGAGGTGAAGCAATGGGTGGATGCGGAGAACGTGCTGACACAGCAGTATCTTGCGACGGTGCCTAGCCGCGAGAAGATGCTGAGCCGATTGATGGAGCTGACGAACTTTGAGCGGTATACGGCTCCTGCGCGTCGGGGAACGCGGTACTTCTACTCGCACAACGAGGGGTTGCAGAACCAGAACGTCATCTACTGGCAGGAAGGGCTGACAGGCGAGCCGAAGGTGCTGCTGGATCCGAATACGATGTCGGCTGATGGGACGGTTGCGATCAGTGGATTGAGCATTACGGATGATGGGAAGCTGGCGGCTTACTCGATTGCCGATGCAGGCAGCGATTGGGTGAAATGGCATGTACGCGATGTTTCGACGGGTAAGGATCTGCCTGATTTGGTCGAGTGGTCGAAGTTCAGCGGGGCGGCGTGGCTGAAGGATGGGAGCGGGTTTTTCTATGAGGGGTATGACGCTCCTAAGGCGGATGCTCTGAAGGCGGCGAACTACTATCACAAGGTCTTCTTTCACAAGCTGGGGACGAAGCAGAGTGAGGACAAGCTGGTCTTCGATCGTCCGGATGACAAGGAGCTGAACGTTGGGGCTCAGGTGACGGATGACGGGCGTTATCTGCTGCTTTATATGACGAAGGGGACGAGTCCGAATAATGAGCTTTGGGTGAAAGACCTGGAGCATCCAGATGCGGCTGTGATCAAGCTGGTGACGGTGGCGGATGCGGTGTACCAGCCAATCGATAACGACGGCACGTTGTTCTGGGTGCATACGACGCTGGATGCTCCCAATGGGAAGGTGATCGCGATTGATCTGAAGCATCCGGAGCGAGCGGATTGGAAGACAGTGATTCCCGAGACGAAGAACAAGCTGGACGGTGTGTCGATGGTTCATGACACGCTGATCGCGAACTATCTGGCCGATGCGCAGAGTCTGGTGGAGTTTCATTCGCGTGATGGGAAGCTGATGGAGCGGATGACTCTGCCGTCGATTGGGACTGCGGCGGGGTTTGGCGGCAAGCGTGAGGATAAGGAGACGTTCTTCCAGTTCACGAACTTTACGACGCCGGGAACGATCTATCGGCTGGATATGAAGACGGGGAAGACTTCGCTTTATCGGCAACCGAAGTTGAAGTTCGATCCTGCGCTGTATGAGACGAAGCAGGTGTTTTATACGAGCAAGGATGGGACGAAGGTGCCGATGTTTTTGAGCTACAAGAAGGGGCTCAAGCTGGATGGGACGAATCCTACGCTGCTGTATGGGTATGGTGGGTTCAACATCTCGCTGCTGCCGGAGTTTTCGGCGTCGCATGTGTTGTGGATGGAGATGGGTGGAGTGTATGCGCAGCCTAGTTTGCGTGGCGGGGGAGAGTATGGTGAGGATTGGCATCAGGGTGGCATGAAGCTGAAGAAGCAGAATGTGTTCGATGACTTTATTGGCGCAGCGGAGTGGTTGATTGCGAACAAGTACACGTCTACGCCGAAGCTGGCGATCTCGGGTGGAAGCAACGGCGGGCTGCTGGTGGGGGCTAGTGAGATTCAGCGGCCTGAGTTGTTTGGTGCGGTGCTAGCTGCGGTGGGTGTGATGGATATGCTGCGGTTCGATAAGTTCACGATTGGGTGGGCGTGGAAGGCGGACTATGGGGCTCCGTCGGAGAATGCGGAGGAGTTTGCGGCGATTTATAAGTATTCGCCGCTGCATAACGTGAAGGCCGGGGTTGCGTATCCTCCTACGCTGATTACGACTGCGGATCATGATGACCGGGTGTTTCCGGCGCACAGCTTCAAGTTTGCTGCGGCGATGCAGGCGGCTCAGGTGGGGCCGAATCCAGTGCTGATTCGTGTAGAGACGCGGGCCGGGCATGGGGGTGGAATGCCGCTGAGCAAGCGGGTGGAGTTGGCTGTGGATCAGTATGCATTCCTGGTCAAGGAGTTAGGGATGAAGGTGGATCAGCCCTGATTGGGGCTGCCGTTTACGATTGGGGTCCCCGGCTGCGGATTTGGGTGACAGGAAAAGGGTTTTGGGTCATACTGCCTTGGTATGCCCCGTTTTGGGGATGGATTCCGGCCGCTTTTCGGGGTAGAAGTTGGCGGCAAAAATGAATCCGCGTGGTGGTTCTGCGCGTCCTATAGATGTAGGTAGCAGAAGGGCCCATTATGAGATTAAAAGCTTTGATCGCGATGTCGCTTATGCTTGCTCCAGCGTTGGCTTTTGCACGGCCGACGACGAGTGGAGCTCATATGCGGCCGCAGGTAGTTCGTAGCCGCGTCCCAAAGGCGCACGTGCATGAGGTCGCGCCGCACCACTAGGATGCGCGCTGGTTTTGCTGGCTGGCCTGCCGGGCGTTTTTGATGAAGGCGGCGAGTTTTGCTGAATCTTTCTCCCTTGGTTCTCTCTCCACCCCACTGGATACATCTACTCCCCAGGGTGTGAGGCCGTGAATGGCTTCGGCGACGTTGTCCGGGTGCAAGCCTCCGGCGACGATAATGCTGAGGCCGTTGGCGTTTTCTGTGAGAACGGCTTTGGCTGCTTTCCAGTCGTAGCTGACGCCGGTTCCGCCGCCTGCCTGACCCACTTTTGAGTCGATGAGGACTCTTCCCACTATAGCTGCGCGATGTATTTCCTTGAGCTGTGAGGCTACGGTTGCGGCGCTGTCTTTGGATTCGATTGTCCAGTGGATGGTCTGGATGAGTTTCACTCGATCTTCGAAGATTTCGTTCAGGCGATGGATTAGTTGCTGATCGACTCCGCCGTGGAGTTGGATGGCGGTGAGGCCGGCTTCGCGTGTGATGGCGGCGATCTCGTCGGCGTTGTGGGAGTCGAAGACGCCTACGCGCTCGATGTGTTGCGGAAGGTGGGGAGTGATGCGGGCGACTTCGGCGGCGGTGACCTGACGCTTGCTTTCGGCGAAGATGAAGCCCAGCGCGTCGGCGCCTAGCTCGGCGGCTAGTTGGGCATCATTGAGATTGGTGTTGCCGCAGATTTTGATCCACATGGTTAGTGTTCTTTGGAGTACTCGCGATCGAGGAGGAGGGCGAGGGCGGCGGCTGGATCGGGCTGGCGCATGAGTGTTTCGCCGATGAGGAAGGCGTTGTAGCCTACGCCGCGAAGTTTGACGAGATCGTCGGAGGTTCGGAGGCCGCTTTCTGCGACCATGACGGCCTGGCGAGGCATCCAGGGGGCGAGTTCCAGAAAAACTTCGGGACGTACGGTGAAGGTTCGGAGGTCGCGGCTGTTGACGCCGATGAGGTCGAAGCCGAGGTCGATGGCGCGCTGGAGCTCCTGACGGTCGTGGGTCTCGCAGAGGACGTCCAGGCCAAGGCTGTGGGCTTCGTCTCGAAGATCGCTGAGGGTGGCGTCGGTGTGGGCAGAGACGATGAGGAGGATGGCGTCGGCGTGGGCGGCTCGGGCTTCGAGGATCTGGAAGGGGTCGAGGATGAAGTCCTTGCGAAGACAGGGGATGCGGACCTGAGCGGAGGCAGCGAGGAGATCGTCGAGGGAGCCCTGGAAGAATTCCTCGTTGGTTAGGACGGAGAGGGCCGCGGCGCCGTGGGATTCAAAGCCGCGGGCAAGGTCTGCTGGGTAGAAATCCTTGCGGATGAGGCCTTTGGAGGGGGAGGCCTTCTTGATTTCGGAGATGATTGCGGGGCCTTTTTCGGCGGCGGCGCGGAGGGCTGCGGTGAATCCGCGGGGAGTGTGGAGGGCGGCTCTGCGCTCTAGCTCACCGTAGTCGGCGGCGGCCTTACGGGAGTTTACCTGGAGGTGGGTATGCGCGAGGATCTGGTCGAGCTGGGTCGGCATATAGCCATTCTACGGCGAGCGAAAAAAAGGAGCACTCTAAAGAGTGCTCCTTTTGAACTTTGGTGCCGAAGGGGGGACTCGAACCCCCACACCCTTGCGAGTACATGGACCTGAACCATGCGCGTCTGCCAATTCCGCCACTACGGCACGGTGGTCGCGTCGGCCAAGGCCGGACACGCTAACCGCGAGTCTTTAGTGTTTCAAAGCTGGCGTGCGCTGTCAATTCTGGCGCAGGCTGCGTAGACTTATCTGCGTTCGAGCACGTCTACCTTCGAGATATGCGAAATGACCCAATGATGACAGACTCTACGAACAAACCACAGGCGCCAGCTGATGCCGAATGTATCCCCGAAGATATTGCTGTCGAGATTCGCAAGCTGGCGCATGAGCTAAGCAATGCGCTGGAGATCATTGTGCAAACCAGCTATCTGCTGAGCATGACGGAGCAGAAGGAGCCAGCATCGGCCTGGTTGCGGATGATGGACAACGGAGTACAGAAGGCCATGGATACAAATCTTGCGCTGAGGAACTACATCAAGGCCCATACGGCTGATTGATGGGTTGCTCTTCGGTCTTTACACCGTTGCCGAGAGTTCCTTTAGTCCGTTCGGAGGGCTTCCATGGGCTCAATTGCGGCTGCGCGTTTGCACGGCAGGAATGTTGCGGCTCCGGCGGCGACGGCGAAGATGACGATTACGGGTAGAACCACAGATATATCGCTGGGAGATGTTCCATAGAGCAGCGCTGCGAGGCTTTTGCCGATGCTGAGGCTCGCGATCCAGCCCAGGGCAAGGCCGGTGAGGACTGGCGCAACGATCGTTCCCAGCATCAGCCGATAGACGCTCTGGCGTGTTGCTCCTAAGGCCATGCGAATGCCTACTTCCTGCGTGCGGGCTTCGACGGAGTAGCTCAACGTTCCGTAGATGCCGAGAAGGGCAAGGAGAAGCGCGGCTCCGCCAAATGCAACGAAGATGGTGGTCTGGAGATGTTCGGGTGCGAGCGAATCGCTTACCTGCGAATCCAGAGTATGAACGCGGGCGATTGTGACGTCGGGATTGTAGTTCCAGATAGCGGTGCGCACAGCTCCTATGAGAAGGGATGGATCTTGCGAACCCCGCACGAGGAAGTAGGCGCTCCTGGGAGGGTCGTCCCAATAGGGCAGATAGACCATGTTGACCGGTGCGGATCGTAGCGAGTTATTGTGTGCGTCAGCGACGATGCCAACTATAGTCGTGGCTTGTCCGTTGTGGGTGAACTGGCGGCCGACCGGATCCTGATTCGGCCATACCGCCATGGCTGTGGTTTCCGAGATCACTGCATTTTTGGTTCCGCGGTCGTGGTCGTTGAGGGCGCGGCCTTCGATGACTCGTTCCTGCAACGATGCGAAGTAGTCAGGGCCTATAAATCGATAGTTGGCGATGGCGCTTCGCTGGTCGGGTTGGCCGGTGGGCGAAATACCATCGAGCCAGGTCTCTCCCTCCAGCAGCATCGCGCTGACTATGGATGCCGATTGCACTCCGGGAATCGCACGCAGTTTTTCGAGAACTCCGTCGTCGAAGGTGGCGCGAGCTTTTTCCGTGAAGGCCTTGCCTTGAAGGACGACATCCGCTGCAACGACGTGGTCGGTCGAGAAGCCTTTGTCGAATGTGGAGAGACGAATCAGGCTTTTGGCGAAGAGTCCTGAGACGACCAATAACGTTGTGCAGAAAAACACCTGCGCTCCGACGAGCCAGCGTCGCAACAGGTTGCTTCGGCGAGATCCGGATGCGCGACCAAGTCCTTGCAGGGCCTGCTGGGGCTTGATGTGGAGGACTCGCAGGGCCGGAAGTACTCCAAAGATGATTGATGCTCCGACGGTCAGCAGGACAGAGAGTGCAAGCACGGCAAAGTTGATGGAGATAGAGTTCGTTCGGGGAATCGCGGTCTGCGCGAACCTCGAGAACCAATAGACGGCTGCAAAAGCCAGTCCGATTCCTAGTGTTCCGCCAACGATGGAAAGAAGGCAGACTTCGGCTAGAGCACTTTGCAGGAGTCGTGCAGAAGATGCGCCGAGGGCAGAGCGTAGCGCTACTTCGCGGTCTCGATGCACAAACCGGGCGAGCTGGGCGTTTGCCAGGTTGACGCAGGCGATGAGAAGAACGCTGCATACTGCGGCCAGAAGAAGCCAGAGACGAGCCGCAGTTGGGCCTACGATGGCTTCTTTGAGCGGCTGGATGTAGGTGGCGAGCGCGCCGCGCGGGTTGCCGTCGATTTGATTGGGCGGAATCTGACGGGCGATATCGTCTGCGATGATGTTGAGATTTTCCGTGGCCTGGGCGAGCGATATGCCGGGCTTGAGGCGGCCGAATGCAACGTAGTTGCCGTAGTCGCTGTTCCATCCGTAGTTTTTAGTGGGATCAATCACGAGAGGGGTGACGATCTCGCTGTCGGGGAGTTGGCGAGCCACTGGCGATGGTGATAATTCGTTCGACTTGGGAAAGTAAAAGTTCTGAGGAAGGACGCCTACGATTTGGAATGGCGTTCCGGCCATTTGAACGGACTTTCCGATGATGCCGTTGTCGCCGTTGAAGAGGGTTTGCCAGAGATGCCAGCTGATGATGGCGACCTGCTCGTGTCCTTCCACAGCTTCCTCCGGCAGGAAGTTGCGGCCCAGAGTGGGCTGGACACCGAGGACATCGAGGAGGTTCGGCTGGGCGGTGATTCTGCCGACGAGGCGAGGGTGATCGACGCCGAGGCTGACGCCGGTGGAACCTTGCTGGAAGAGAGTGAGGTCGGTGAAGGCCGTGGACTGGCGACGCCAGATGTCGGCGTGCCGGGCATTGGCTCCGACGTAGGGGAAGAGCTTTTCGATATAGCGAACCCGCTCCCATACGACGACCAGGTGGCCGCTGTCGCGATAGGCGAGGGGCTTGAGGAGCACGCCGTCGACGACGCTGAAGAGTGCTGTCGTTGCTCCGATGCCTAATGCCAAGGTCAACACGGCCGTTAACGTGAAACCTGGCGATTTACGCAGTTGGCGCAGTCCGTAACGAAGGTCCTGGAGCATTGACTGCATGACTTCTCCTCGAAGAAGGGTGCTCTTCCCAGCATTTATGCCATGGAAGGGATTACGCACACACTTTCTCTTCAGTTCGCGTCAATCGGCGAATTCGAGGAATTTATTTGTGACTGGGGGCACTGGCAGCGGGCGCAGGTCCACCAGAGGATGCAGGTGAAGGCGATGGCGAAGATGCGTGGGATCCACCTGACCAGCCGCCGGGTGAAGATTGGCCCGACGAAGAGGTGTGAGATGCGTTCGACCAAGATCCGGACGATCGAGAACTCTGATCGACGTGAGTCGATGCGCTGTTGGACCTGTTTTGAGCTTCCGCATTGTGGCCAGCCCATGCATTGTTGCCGTGTTCAGGGCCAGCCGGATTTGCTACAAACGCAGGGGTCGATACGGAGCCGTGTTGCGCTACTCCTGAAGAGATCTTATTCAGGTTGCCGAAGGATTGGCGAGGCACTCCAAGACCCGCGGAGTCTTTGTGGAAGACGAAGGTGTCGGATGATGAGGATAGCCGCGAGACGGCAAGGGGTTTGTTATTGACGACGACCAGCGTGGACTGGCCGGCAACCGGAGCACGCGGAGGCCTCGGGCAGGTCGCGCATCGGGCGGGATTAAGAGCGGTCTGATAGTTGGCGATGCCGGTCCACTGGCCGCCTGGCTGCCAGCCCCAGCCGCTACCCGGACAATAATTCCAACTGCCGTAGTGGAATGGAGTCCAGCCCCATGGGTATGGAGATACCCAAGAGTAGCCAGCACTGGGATACCAGGCCCAGACACCGTTGGCGAAGGGATCAAAGGCTGCGCTGGCAAGGTAAGGACGCCACATGGAGCCGCATCCTCCCACATCCGAAAAACTGCCGTAGTAGTTGAGGTCGTTGATGCCGTAGAGAGAGGAGCCTCCTCCGTACGCTGCCGGGACGGAGCGGAGATTGTGGTAGTCCATCTCTTTCTTGTCCCATTCGTCAAAGGCGCCGGGTTCTTCATTCTTGGCCACTATCGGAGGAGCTTGCGTGTTGGCATCGAAGGCGAGCGCTTTGTTTTTGCCCACCGTCGTGGTGCCTGACGAGTTCGCAACCTGCACACTGCCGTTGAAGACAGAAAGCTTCGCTTTGGAGGCATCCGAGTCGATGCGAATGTGGCTGGAGGGTGTGAGGACGATCGTGTCGTTGCCGAGGGTAACGGTGAACTCGTTTCCTTTGGTTCCAGCGAGACTTACATAGAGAGTGCCGGTCAATAGCTTGACGGTAGTGATTGTCGCGCCTGCGGGACTGCGCTGGAGAGCGGGAAATTCGATCTGAGTGTTGGGGGTGATGCGCAATGTACTGTTGTCTTCGAACTCCACCTCAGCTATTCCCTGGTGTGTCTGTAATCGCTGGCTCTGTGCGACAGGAAGATTGGTAAATGCCGTCTCGAATCCGCGGTCGGTCTTACGATCCAACTCCACCTCACCGTTCACCTGGCTGAGGCGGACGATGCGCACGCCTGCAGGACCATTAGGTGTAGGTGAGGATTCCGGGAGCGTTGGAGCGGACGCTTCGGTCTTGTCTCCGGTTTGGATTGGATTGGAGACTTCCTGTGCTCGCGAAGCAGTTCCGAACAGAGCGATGGCCAGCAAAGCTGCGATGGATCCAGAGGTGGTCGTCATGTCGCCTCCACGGGCTACTGAAGAACCGTTCTCAGGAGATGTTTCTGAGAGCGTGGCAAGTATAGTCCCAGGTTGTGTGAGAAGAATAGTGGATGGAGTAGGGAGCTGTCGCGTCCATGTAATTTTGTTGTAAAAAGATGCCCCAGCTTTTCGCTGGGGCATCTTTATCTCATCCCGCCAACTCAATAGGTGAGCGGTGGACTTTGTATGTCGGTTGCAGCTCAGAGGTTCAGGCTATCTTTGAGCTGACAATAGTGGTCTTCGCTGAGACCTCGATTTCGCGGCTGGCTCCAGGAAGATTCAGGGCCAGCAACCTGCGGTAGAGAGAACGGGTAGAGCCAGTGAGGCGTGCGTCTTCGGACTCGTGGGGAAAAAGAGGAACAAAGCGCTTCTCTGAAGAACCAGGTTTCCGAAGTTGCAGGGTGAGGAGGTAAGGTCGTGGCTCTGGATCGCGGTTATTGCTTGTGCGAGATGAAGATGAGCCCGGCCGGACAGATGCGGGAGGGTACTTAGGTAGATTTGCCATAGGATCCCCTCAATCAGGGCGAAGTTTTCGCCTGGGTTTATAGGGGATTGGATGAGGCAGGTGTTGAGGAAGTTGTCTTATTGTTGAAGGCCTCGCGCAACTTGGTCCAGGTGACGTCGAGAGCCTCGGGAAGAACGCGAGTTTCGGCGATCACGGTCATGAAATTGGTATCACCACTCCAGCGTGGAAGGGCATGGAGATGGATGTGGGCTGCGATGCCGGCGCCTGCGGTTTCGCCGAGGTTGAGGCCGAAGTTGAGACCGTCGGGGTGGTAGACGTGGCGGAGTGCGGTCTCGGCTTGCTGAGCGATGAGCATCATCTCGTGGGCGTCGTCGGTGGGCAGGGCGGCGAGGGAGTCGAGGTGGAGGTAGGGAACGATGAGAACGTGGCCGGTGGAGTAGGGGTAGACGTTGAGGCAGACGAAGCAGTGCTGGCCACGGTAGACGATACGGGCAGCCTGCTCGGCGATCTCGGGCTGCATGCCGTGGGCAATGGCGTAATCGGTTGCAGCGATCATGTTGCAGAAGACGCAGTGTTTATCCTCGGCGGCAGGCCAGTTGGCGAGCGCAGGAGGGACGCCGGTGCGGGCTTGCTCGTCGGCACGGGTGATGTAGCTGTAGCGCCAAGGGGTCCAGAGGCGATCCATATATGGGCGAGTATAGCGGGTGGATCCGTTCTGGCTGGCGGTTTGGTATGTGCGAGGTGCGCGGGAGGGCGATTTGACGGGAATGGATGACGTGGCGGTGAAAATCCGGTCGCGCGAGGGTGGTTCTGTTGACGTATTGGGTTCGAAGTTCTATGATTTTAGGTGAGCCACTGCGTGGGGGACCCAAGTGCAGCCGCTCCTCTGCTAGATGTCGTTCATTCCTGCCTGACGAGTTTTTACGGGATGGAAGACCAGCCAGCCTCCTAAACAGAGCGCTGATGGTTCCTGAAGCGACGCCCGAGACGGAACGTACCCTTGGATCCCGGAGTCCGCAATCACATGGTAGATAACCATAATCCTGAACAAGCCGAGAGCAAACCCCTGACCACCGAACTGGAAGTCCTAGCGCCCGAAGCGACAGCGGAGAACGCCGCCCTGTCTTCTGAATCCACCTCAACCCAACAGCATGAGACCGCCCACGACACGTCCAGTGCGAGCGAAGAGCATGGCCACGTAGCCACTGCAATCGACGCCGCCCACGACGAGCCGGACTATGATGCAGCCGATTTTGCGGCCGCATTGGCGAATTTCGACCGCGAGCAGGCCGCTGATGCTGCCGCCGCCCAGAGCCTGACCGCAGAAGAGGTCATCGTCACTGGCACCGTGGTCAAGATTACGGACAAGCATGTCGTTGTCGATATCGGGCTCAAGTCTGAAGGTCTGATTCCGCTGGACCAGGTTCTGGACATCAATGGTGTGTCCAAGTTCCAGGCCGGAGATTCTGTTGAGGTTGTGGTTGAACGCGAGGAGCCCGAAGGTGGCTACCTGGTCAGCTACGAGAAGGCGCTTCGCCATAAGGTCTGGGACAAGCTGGAGCAGGCCGCTAACGAGAAGACGCCCGTCAAGGGCATGGTTCTGAGCCGTGTTAAGGGTGGACTGACCGTCGATATCGGCATCAAGGCATTTTTGCCTGGATCGCAGGTTGAGGTTCGTCCGGTGCGCAATCTGGACGGCTATATCGGCACGGAGATCGAAGTCCGCGTCATCAAGCTGAACAAGAAGCGTGGCAACGTTGTGATCAGCCGGAAGGAACTGCTCGAAGAAGACCAGAACGCGAAGAAGGCTGTTACGCTCGCGACTCTGGAAGAGGGCAGCATTCTGACCGGAACGGTAAAGAACCTGACCGACTACGGCGCGTTCGTCGATATGGGCGGCCTTGATGGCCTGCTGCACATCACTGACATGAGCTGGGGCCGGTTGACGCATCCACGTGATCTGGTGAACGTCGGCGACGAGATTCAGGTGAAGGTTCTGAAGTTCGACAAGGACAAGCAGCGCGTGTCGCTGGGCTTCAAGCAGTTGACGCCTGATCCGTGGCTTGATGCGACGGAGCGCTACCCGATTGGTGCGCAGGTTCGTGGCCGTGTTCTGTCGGTTACTGACTACGGCGCGTTCGTCGAGCTGGAGCAGGGCATTGAGGGTCTCGTGCACGTGTCTGAAATGACATGGAGCAAGCGGATGAAGCATCCGTCGAAGATGGTCAAGCCGGGCGATGAGGTCGACACGATCATTCTGAGCGTGAACCCGAACGATCGGCGCATCTCGCTGGGTATGAAGCAGCTGCAGGAGAATCCATGGGAGCAGCTGGAGGATAAGTATCCTACCGGCGCGATCATTGAGGGTCGTGTTCGCAACCTGACCGACTTCGGTGCATTCATCGAGATCGAAGACGGGATTGATGGTTTGGTGCACGTCTCGAACTTGAGCTGGACCAAGCGGATCAAGCATCCTTCTGAGGTTCTGAAGAAGGGCGAGAAGGTCAAGGCGATCGTTCTGGGCGTTGAGCCTGAGAATCGCCGCCTGTCGCTAGGCGTCAAGCAGTTGCAGCCTGATGTTTGGGAGACGTTCTTCGCACAGCATCGCGTTGGCGACGTCATCAAGGGCAAGATTCTACGTACGGCTCAGTTCGGTGCTTTCGTTGAGATTGCTGAAGGTGTCGAGGGTCTGTGCCATGTGTCCGAGGCTGTTGGCACGGATAACAAGCCGGTACAGCTGGACGTTGACTCCGAACATGAGTTCAAGATCGTCAAGATGAACCAGGATGAGAAGAAGGTCGGTCTCAGCATCCGGGCTGTTGGCGAAGAGGCCAGCCGTGCAGAGGTCGAGAGCTATAAGGAGCGCGACAAGTCTCCCAAGGGTTCCTCGAGTTCGTCTTCTTCATCGAGCAGCAGCACGACGCTGGGTGATCTGATCAATTGGAAGCGATCTGAGTCAGAGCGCGAGTAGGTCAACTCTCAAAAGGCTATAAGAAATAAAGAGGCCATCCCGCTTGGGATGGCCTCTTTTGTTGCCCTGATGATCAGTATGGTGTGCGATGGTGCTACGCGGAGATGGAGTGGTGCACCCCAGTGTGGCCTTCCAAATTGCCAGGCATCTTTGCCGACGCACGCCGCATGACCTCAAGTTCAGCCGGTGCGAACAGCTCAGGTGGAATGCCGCCGATGGCTACATAGCCGGGGTCATCGCCCAAAGCCATCGAGATCTGGTTCCACCGCAGGAATGGCGAAGTGGTGGGTAGAACGATGAAGCGGCGCTTTGGCTCCGGGAACGTGAAGTAAGCTGACCAGATGAGCAGGGTCAGGCAGATCGCTGCACCATTAATGATGTTGATGGTGGAGTACAAATTGGAATTATGCGAGAGCCATGCGGAATCCACCAGGCTGACCGCTGCCAGAAAGCCAAGGCCAAAGCTCACGCCAAAAATTCGGCTGCGGTAGGAAAGACCCATTGGACGAATAGCAAAACAGACGAACAGCAATAGACAAAGCGTGAGAATGCTCGATGTCTGTTGAAGCTGCGTGACCATGGAGACCATGAACTTCACACCGGAGAGGTGCGGCGTGAGCGCAACGCCGATGGCAACTGCAACCGAAATCGCTGCAACCCACCGGAAGACCAGCATTCCAAGAGTTTGCAAACCCTTCAGCGGAGCCATCGCTAGCTTAAAGATGCTGTAGATGACAAGGAGGGAAAAGATCGCCTCCAGGGCATATGAAATCCAGTAGACGTAAAAATACATCTGATAGGCGAGATGCCGCTCAATCCCTCGCGATGACAAACCGAGAATAATCGAGCCTGCTAATCCGGAGATGAGCTTTATACCGAGCAGCGAAGTCAAAAAGATGAACTTGCGAGCTGCTCCAGAGCGCACCAAAGCCAGAAGAACTACTGCGCAAAAAATTAGTTCAAGGTAAGATAACGCCGCGACAAATATGCCTTGAGACATTGACCGCCTCCCAATGACTACCATCAGCGTAGCCTAACTTTGAGGCGGTTACAATAAATATCTCGGTTACTTTGATAATCTTACCAACTTGGTTTAGCGCAAACCACAGGCATTGGGATCATCAGGAGCGCACATGGGAATCGGCATGGCACTGGTCTTGGCGACGGTAACCTTGGTTTGGTTGGAGGCGGAGGCAATCTGGGTGGAGGCTGCTGCACCCAAGAGGACAATGGCTGCGACGAAAGTACGTACGATAGTTTTCACGGGATTGGCCTTTGCATCTAGCTGATATTTTGGATACTTAGAAAGATTGCGAATGTTTAGGGGACGTTAGCGCAAGCCGCAGGCATTGGCATCATCGGGAGCGCACATGGGGATGGGCATAGCACTGTTCTTAGCGATGGTGACTTTGGAGCTAGCAGAGGCCGAGGCGATCTGGGTGGAGGCTGCTGCACCGGTGAGGACGAGGGCGACGACGACTGCGCGGACGATAAGCTTCATGATGGAGTACCCCTAAAGTCGTATTTACATCTCCAGATTTTTCTGGACAAACGAGCTAAAGTAACCATAGGATGTAAAGGACAATAAGTCCAATGTAATGAGGTATATAAAGGAATATAAAACATCTCAAATTACTGAAGTAACATTATCTTTGGATGTTGAATCCGGCATTGCGGTGGTCTTGCTGGCCTAGAAGATGTGGTTTTTGGGTATCTTGTTAGGCAATATCTGGATGGGGAAATGCGGCTTCATCAATTTCATAGATTGAATTTGATCAAATAGGGCAACAATTGTGGCCGATGCGCAAAGCTGTGCGCCATTACTGAGGCTAAGCTTTTTGGGGGGCGAACACGAAGAACTGTGGTTCCTCAATCGTAGCCAGATTGATGCAAGGCTAAGCCCCTGAGGACTTAGCCTGCGCTCGAGGGTGAGGAATCGACTTTTTAAGCGGTGGTCGGGGCGGGTTGTGCGGCGGGCTCGACGGGCTTCGAAGGTGAAGGTGCCGAGGCAGTAGCCGGCTTTTTCGGGGCGGCCTCAGCTTTTTTGGATGGAGCAAGGATGGCGTGGAGTGTTGTGCCTTCCATGCGGGGCATAAACTCAACCGTGCCAGCGTCCCCGATATCGAGGATGAGGCGATTGATAATCTTGTAGCCGAGATCGCGGTGGGCCATCTGACGGCCCTTGAAGCGAAGCGAAGCCTTGACCTTGTCGCCATCGCCGAGGAAGCGAACAGCCTGATTTTTTTTGGTCTGGTAGTCGTGCTCGTCTACGGTGACGGAGAACTTGACCTCTTTGATTACGATGACCTTCTGCTTCTTGCGGGCGGCGCGGTCGCTCTTGTCCTTTTCGTAAAGGAACTTGCCGTAGTCCTGGATTTTGCAGACTGGGGGGACGGCGTTGGGAGAGATCTCTACGAGGTCAAGGGAACGCTCACGGGCCATTTTGAGTGCTTCGAACGGAGGCATGACGCCGAGTTGTTCGCCGTTCTCGTCGATGACACGAATTTCGCGTGCGCGGATGCGTTCGTTGGTGCGGATGAAAGACTTTGCGGAACGTTTATCGATTGGTGGAATAGGTCCCTCCACAGCGGCTTTATCGGGCTCGCCATGCGTTGTTTTTGGGTTGGCGCACCTTGCTTGCTCGGTTGCGCTGGAACAAGAAGTATACCACTTAGCTGCTTTCCGCCTGCGGTTGGTTGTATGGGAGGAATGGGCCGCAGGATTGGCCGGGGACAACGGTTGGATGCTCGGCCTTCATCCAAGGACGTGTTCTGTGCAAGATGTGTATTGTAAGAAAGTCTGAGAGAGGGCCTGCAATGAAACGTCGGATCCTGCTGGTGGATGATGAAGTGGCTGTGCTGTTGACGATGAAGGCGATCCTGGAGATCAGCGGGTTTGATGTGGATACGGCCGCTTCCGCGCGTGACGGCAAGTTGAAGCTGCGCAAAAACGAGTACAACATGGTGATCACCGACATGCGGATGGAGAATGACGCGGCGGGAGCCGAGGTGATCCGGACTGCGCGCGAGGCGGCGTATCGTCCCGCGGTGGCACTCCTGACGGCGTTTCCACTGGCGGACGAAGACTGGCAGGAGATGGGCGCCGACAAGATGTTGGTGAAGCCCATGCATACGCGGATTTTGCTGGAACAAATCGAGCGGTTGATGAATTCGCATGAGGCAGGGAAGTCGAGCGGGAACGGAGCAGAGGCGGCCAAGACGCCGGGTAAGGGGGCGGCAGGGAAGAAGGCTCCGGCTACGAAGAGAGTTGCCGGGAAGAAGAGGACAGCTCCTGCTAAGGCAGCAAAGAAGTTGGCTCCTAAAAAGGCATTGAAGAAGGTCTCAGTAAAGAAGGCAGTGAAGAAGGCGGTGGCGAAGAAAACCTCCAAACGGGCGTGATTTGGCGGTGATTTGTGGGGCAGGATGATGACGGGTTGATAAATATTCCTGGCTTGCGGACGGCTCGGTGAGAAAAGGAGCCATCTGACAGTGCTGGGCTATTTTTCCGATCAAAATTCAACTGTGTTGAGGTGTCTGAGATGGGAATTCTGGATACGATTCAGGCTTTAGCCGGGCAGGCTGGACAGGCTGCCGGGACGGATCAGGCTAAGGTAGCTGGTGGTTTTATTGAGGCGTTGACGCAGCATCCTGAGGGAATTCAGGGACTGCTGAATAGCTTCAAACAGAATGGGATGGCGGAGCATGTCGGCGCGTGGAGCACCGGGCAGAATGCTACAGCGACCCCCGAGCAGGTACAGCAGGGGCTGAGTGGAACCGGCCTTATCGAGAAGACAGCGGAGCGCGCGGGTGTATCGCCGCAGATTGTGCAGACTGCGCTGGCGACGATTTTGCCGATGGCGATTCAACACTTTGCGCCAAATGGACAGGCTGCAGAGCAGGGTTCTCTGGGCGGGCTGGCGCAGCAGTTTCTGGGCAAGCTGGTCTAGTCGAGCGAGTCAGGCTGGCGTTGCGCGGTTCTTCCCGGCATAGGTTTCCAATGGCACGAATGACGTTAGCGCAGGCTGACAGAGGAGAGCTGTGATGGCTGATCTTGATGCTTTGAAGCAGAAGTATGATCCGGTGATTGCTACGATTGAAGGCTACGCGGAGTACGGCGCGAAGGTGGAGGCGGTGGAGCTGGATGGGGAACAGCTTCATTTGAAAGGGGTTGTGCCTTCGACGGTGATTGCGAATCGGGTTTGGGATGTGATTAAGCAGGTGGATCCTACGTATTCGGATCTGAAGCATGAGATTGTGACGACGGGTGGGGCAGAGCAGCCTTACATCATCAAGACGGGGGACAACTTGTCGAAGGTGAGTAAGCTGTTCTATGGGACGGCTAACAAATACAACGAGATAGCTGCTGCGAACGGGATTGATAACCCGGACAGGATTCAGGCTGGGCAGCAGATCAATGTGCCTGTGCTTGGGTAAGGTTTGAAGGTGACGGAGGCCGCGAGGGGTAATCTGCCCCTCGCGGTTTTTGTTTTTTTGTGCGGATTTTTTTTGTGTGGTGGAGGGTTGGTTTTGTTGGGTTTTTTGCGTGTTGCGCGTGGTGTTTTGTGGTTAGCTCGTGGTGAAAAGTGTGGCTATTGCGGTTGGTGGATGACCTGTTTTGGGGGTGTAAGGACAGAAGCTGATCCCTTTTGGGGATCACAAGAGCAACGACAACTACAGAAGCAGATCCCTACGGGATGACAACTAGAAGAACAGGCAACGGCAAGGGCAACGTGCGCGTGTGTGGCGCCTTCCTTGACAAAAACATACACGAGTAGTAATTGTACCGACATAAGTATGAAGGAGGCGAATGTGCCCGCTCCGAAGTTGTCCAGGATGGAATACCAGATCATGGAGGCGCTGTGGGAGAAGAGCGAGATTTCCCTTCGAGAGATACAAGAGTCCTTTCCCGCAGAGCCGCGGCCAGCCTACACCACGATTCAGACCATGGTTTACCGGCTGGAGGCGAAAGGAATCGTGCGCCGGGTGAGGAAGGTGGGAAACTTCCACCTTTTTGCAGCTTCGATCACGCGAGACGCTGCCCAGCGCCGCTTGGTTGATGATTTGCTGACGCTGTTCGGCGGCCGCTCCCAGCTTGTGATGGCGCACCTGATCAAAGGCGGCAAGTTGTCTCTTGCAGACGTGAAAGAGGCAGAGAAGATGTTGCGGCAACTTTCTTCGAAGGAGAAGTAGCCATGTTCACCGAGCTCTGGAAAGAAAGCTGGTCGGCAGCAATCGTCAATCATTTATGGCAATCGACGCTGGTGATGCTAGTGGCGTGGCTGCTGACGCTGCTGTTGAAGCGTAACCAGGCGCGGACGCGCTACTGGATTTGGATGACGGCGTCTCTCAAGCTGCTTGTGCCATTCTCGCTGCTGGCTGCGATCGGTGATTGGCTTCGTCCTGCGAGCATGTCTCCGATAGGGAGCCCGCAGCTTGCCAGCGCCATGGTGAAGATGGCACATCCTTTTTTGCAGAGCCCACAGAGTTCGGAGTCGTTCACGACTGCTTTTGCCGAGCCAGCGACTGTTGCTTCGGCTCCTCACCACGGTAGTCTTCTTCCTGAGATTTTTGTGGTTCTGTGGCTGTGCGGATTCCTTTTCCTACTTCTGCGCTGGTCGCGCGACTGGTGGGCAATTCGCTCTATGCTGCGGTCGGCTTCTCGAATGCCCCTGCCGATCGATGTGCCAGTTTTCTCAACTTCGCGCATGATCGAACCCGGAATCGTCGGCATTATCCGTCCGGTACTTCTGCTGCCAGAAAAAATAGTGGATCGACTTCCGGCGCCCCAGCTTCGCAGTATCCTGGCGCACGAGAATTGCCATGTCCTACGTCGCGATAATCTTACGGCTGCGATCCACATGGCGGTCGAAGCGATCTTCTGGTTTCATCCGGGAGTCTGGTGGCTAGAGCGACGCCTGATTGAAGAGCGCGAGCGGGCTTGCGATGAAGCGGTTTTGCAGCTCGGGAATGAAGCGGAAGTTTATGCGGAGAGTATTCTCAACGTCTGCAAGTTTTATACCGAGTCTACCCTCGCATGCGTGTCGGGCGTTACGGGTTCGGAACTGAAGCAGCGCATTCTTCGCATCATGACGAATCAGGTGACGCTCAAATTGGATTTGAGCCGAAAACTACTGCTAAGCGCCGTTGGGATCGCGGCGATCTCTGTTCCGATGGTCTTTGGGCTACTGCATATTACGGAGGGCAGGGTTGCGGAAGTCCGGGCTCAATCCGCGCCGGCAAACCCAGCCAAGAACATCGCCGCTACCTGGCAGGGGACACTGCATACGGAGAGAGACTTACGTTTTGTGGTTAAAATCACGGCGGTAGGCGACGGGATGTTGAGGGCTACTTTCTACAACATCGACGGGCCAACGGGCAGCATACCTGCGATTTCCGCCACGCTCAATGGCTCTTTGCTAAAGATCGATCTTCCCTTTGCCACATACGAAGGTACTCTGGGCGCCGATGGCAACTCCATCACGGGGACGTGGAGGCAAGGACAGAATCCGCTGCCGCTGAATTTTGCACGCGCCACGCTAGAGACTGAGTGGACGATTCCCCAGCCTCCACGGCGCTTGGCTCCCATGGCTGCAGACGCGAATCCGGCATTTGAAGTCGCCACGATCAAGCCAGGCAGTCCTGATGAACATGGACCGAGATTCTGGTTTGATCCGCACCGCTTTTCGGTCACTCACATTTCTCTGAGCCAACTGATCCAGTTTGCCTATGGACTCCAACGACGCGAGATTGCGGGCGCACCCGATTGGTTCAGTTCGGAGACGTACGATATCTCCGCTGTACCCGATGGCGAGGGTGAACCAAGCATCAAGCAATGGCAATTGATGGTCAGAAAGCTGGTGGCGGATCGGTTTCAGCTCAAATTTCATTATGAAAAGCGAGAACTGAGCGTGTACGCGCTCACGGTCGCAAAGACTGGTCCCAAACTGACCAGAAGCCAGGGCGATCCTAGCCAACTCCCAGGTCTAGGATTCGGACCGCCGGGAAATATGGGCGCGACGAACGCAACGATGGCGGATGTTGCCGGAGCAATGCAACAGGGCGCTCTGGACCGGCCAGTGGTGGATCAGACTGGACTCGCAGGAAGGTTTGACTTGAGGTTGAGGTGGACGCCGGAGGAGATGCATTCGGCGACGGAAGGCTCTGATGCCCCGCCGGACCTTTTCACAGCAATTCAGGAACAGTTGGGGTTGAAGCTGGTATCGACTAAAGCTCCGGTAGATGTGATTGTGATTGACCGTGTCGAGAGGCCTTCGGCGAATTGAGTATGAACGGTTCGTTAAACTGGAATGGGCGGAGATTGCTTGCGGCTGCAATCCCCGCCCATTTTTTGTTTGGTCAGGTTAGAAGATGATTCTGAGTCCGAACTGCATCTGCCTTGGTGGGTAAGCAGCGGAGATCGTTCCGAAGCTGCTCGCCGTTGTTGTTGCGTTGAGGTTGGAGTAGTTGGTGCGGTTCAGGACATTGAACATGTCCCACTGGAACCTGGCTTGCACGCGCCTTTCGGCGGCGAAGGTCTTTGCCAGGGTGGCGTCAATCTGCTGCAAGCCCGGGCCTTCTACTGGAGCAACACCCGAGTTGCCGAAGCGGGTGGCCGGCGGGGTGCCGAATGCAGCCTTGTTGATGTAGTTGTTTGCGTTGCGGCCGCTCTGAACGAGATAAGGGCCACCGAGGAAGTCCGAACGGCGTGTGCCGGTCGCGGTGCTGCTGGTGATGGAGTAGTAGGGGCCGCTCTGAGCGCGTCCTACTCCGCTTAATTGCCAGCCGCCAAGGACTTCCCTCACCATCATGTTCTGACCTCTGAGTTCGGCGATCTGCCAGACAGCCGTTCCTACAAAGGCGTGTTTGCGATCGATGCTAAGAGAGCCATAGTTGTAGGGAATGTTCTGCCAGTTCTCCAGCGTGACGTTGTTGCTGGAGGAGTCGCCGAGGTTCTTGGCGTAGGTGTAACCGGCGGTGAAGGTGACCCGGCCAGCACGTTTGACGGCGTAGATCTGGAGGGAGTTGTAGTTGGTGGTGGAGTCGCTGAGCCACATGTTGATCGTGCTGTAGCCCTTGTACGGAGCGAAGTAGTTGGTGCTGAATGTGGGATTGGCCGCAGTGCCCGTGAGGCTGGGGAAGTTGACGTTTGGCTGGCGCACCAGATGGCGGCCAACGTTTCCTACGTAGGAGGTTTCGAGCAGGATGTCGTAGGGGAGCTGACGCTGCACGCCGAGGCTGTACTGCTGGACGTAGGGGTTGATCAGGTGAGGATTGATCGCAGTAATGGTGCCCTGGAGTGCGCTGGTGTTCGGTGTGCCAGTGCCCAGCGTGGCGAGGTTGCCGTTGTCGAACTCGGTGTTGGAGAGGAACGGCGCGACGTTGACCTGGCTGAAGGTCAGGTTGCCTTCGGGACGGAAGAAGAAGACTCCGTAGCCACCGCGAATGGAGGTCTTCTCATCCGCAGCGTAGGCGAAACCGAACCTCGGACCGACGGCTCCATTCATGTTGTAGAGACCGCGAGGTGCTCCTGCCGGGATGAGGGGGAAGAGTGCGGTGTTGATGTTCGGCACGCGGCTGGCTTGATCGGCGGGGACACCGCTTCCGGCGCGGACGAGTCCGAGGTAAGGATTGCCCGAGTTGGGAACGAGTGTTCCGTTGGGGTTGAGCTGAACGGGTGTGCCAGCTGCGTACACCGAGGGATCGAAGTTGCCCATGTTGTTGCCCTGCGTGTACATGGACTGGATGTACTGGAAGCGGATGCCGTACTCGATGCTGAGGTTACGGAGCATTCTCCAGGAGTCCTGCACGAAGGCTTCGGGTTGGGTGAAGCGGAAGTGTCCGGTTGGGTCGGAGCTAGCTTCGGAGTAGCTGGCGAAGTTGCCGATGAGAGCGTCGGCCATCGCGTTGCCCGTGGTGAGTGAGGCGTTGCTTCCGTTGAAGTTGATGTTACCGGTGTAGTAGGGGCGGCCGTTCTGATCGACGCGATCGCGGATGACGATGACGCCGGCTTTGATGAGGTGGTTGCCCTTGATGAAGGAGATCGAATCGCCAAGCTCGATATCCGTTGTTGGCGACTTGAGGGCAAAGTTGGGGCCCTGGAATGGCGCGAAGCCGGTGATCGTGACCTTAGGAATTCCGGTGGGATACGATCCGCCGCCTGGATAGAGACGGTTGAACTGGAAGCCGAAGGTGGAACGTTGCCAGTTGACGCCGTAGGGAGGAATACGCTGTGCGGCCCAGCTGAAGTTGACCTGCGCCTGGTTGATGAGGGTTGGGGAGATGTTCCAGGTGTGATTGAGGAGGTAGCTCTGTCCGGGACGATTGCGCTGCGTTGGTGTGGTGGGCAGGACTCCGCTGTCGGAGAAGGTTCCGTAGGGATCGATCAGAGAGTTGTTGTCGTTGATCCAACGGCCATAGAGGAAGTGCCTGTCGTTGAGGTGGTAGTCGAGACGAACGAAGTCCTGACGGAAGTTGAGTGGATTCGAAGGGGCCAGCGTGAGGTTGTTCGCTGTGACTGTATCGGTATAACTCAGCCCTAACCCGACCATCGTACTGTAGACGTTGGCCATGGCGCGGCCATCTGGGGTGATCATCGAGGCGATGTTGTTGCCGGGAATGGGATTCTTGGTCCCAGGGTAGAAGAGCTGTCCCAAACCAGAGAAGTTGCCGGCGAGCTGAGCGGAGTCAGGAACGGTAAAGCGCGTGGGCGCTGCCTGCTGGCGCAAACGACGCCACTCTTCGCCGCCGAAGAAGAAGAGCTTGTCGCGGAAGATAGGGCCGCCGATGCTGTAACCGAAGTCGTTATAGATGAGCTGCGTCTTTTTGGCTGCGAAGTAGTTCCGGGCGTCCAGATAGTTGTTGCGCATGAAGTAGAAGGCGCCGCCGTGGAAGCCGTTGGAGCCGCTCTTGGTCACGATATTGAAGGCCGGGCCAGAGGTGCGTCCGTATTCTGCGGAAAAGTTCGAAGTTGCAATCTTTACTTCCTGAATGAAGTCGGGGCTGACGTTATTCATCAAGCTGGAGTTCGAGCCAGCGACCTGGTTGTAGGCGCCATCGACGGTGAGATTGGAGGAGTCGGCACGGTTGCCGTTGATGGATTGGGTGTTGGACGCGAGGCTGGTAGTGATTGCGAAGTTATCGGGATTGGTGGTGATGGCGCCCGGGATGAGGGTCATCAGCTGAATGTAGTTGCGCCCATTGAGCGGGAGGTTCGCGACCTGCTTGGGGTCGATGACGTGAGAGATTTCGCCGCTGGTGGTGTTGAGGGTTTCGCCTGTCACGGCTGAGACGGTGACGGTTTCGGTGGCGCCGCCGATCTGGAGTTGGAAGTCGGCGGTAAGGTGGGCATCGGCCGTGATGGAGATGCCAGTGCGATTCTCACCGCGAAAACCGGTAGATGTTACCTGCAAGGAGTAATCGCCGATGGGAAGACTGGTGATGATGAAATAGCCTCGCTCGTCGGTGGTGACCGAACGTGCCTGCGTTGTTCCAACGTTGGTGACTGTGACAGTTGCGGTTGGAACAGCTGCACCGGTTGCATCGGTGACGTTGCCTGCGATCTGTCCGAACGAGGTTTGTGCACGGAGCGTTGAGGTCAGGCACGCCAGGATCAGCGGTACCAGAAGGAGAAGCATTCCTTTGATGGATCGTGTCATAAAGCCTCCGTAAATTGAGTTGTTGCGTGGGGGACCCGGTTGCCTTGAGTGCTACCTCGGTTGAGGTGCACTTTGAATAAACGGTGAAGACCGAATTAATTGGCGGCACAAGTAGGCCACACGCTAAAAGCCATTGTCAAGAAACGCTACTACCTTCGAGGGATTGACAGCGCTAACCCTAAGTGAATGGCTTGATTTAGCTGATTCGCACCTTAGAAAAAGGAGTTGGCTCTTTCCATCGCAGAGGGCTGTCGGCTTGAATTTTTCAAGGGAGTGTCAGGTTCAAGATGAGGGCGAGATTTTCATTCTGGCCAAAGTCGGGTACATTGGGCAGCAGCGTATGAACATTCGAGCTGTAGCGAAGAGAGCGCGGGTTTCGACAGCAACTGTGTCCCGAACCATCAATGGCTCGGACAAGGTGAGTCCTAAGACGGCGGCGAGGGTGCTTCGCGCGGTCGAGGATTTGAATTTTTATCCTGATACGAATGCGCGGGCTCTGGGTACGGGCCGGAGCCGGCTTTATGGGCTGATTATCTCGGACATCACAAATCCCTTTTTCCCCGAATTGGTAAAGGCATTTGAAGATATCGCTGTGGAGCATGGCCAAGAGGTCATGATCGCAAATACGAACTACGACCCTGTGCGGATGGAGAGCTGCGTTATACGGATGCTTCAGCGCAAGGTGGACGGCGTTGCGATCATGACGTCAGAGATGGATGACCGGCTGATTGAGGTCTTCAGCCGTCGTCATGTGCCACTGGTCTTTATGGACGCGGGCGTACCGGGGTTGGGGGTGAGCAGCGTTCGCATCGATTACCACGCCGGCGTTGCGCTTGCGATGGATCATCTGATCGAACTTGGGCACGAGAGGATCGCTTTTATCAGTGGGCCGCTGAGGCTTACTTCGGCGCGTACCCGCTTCCACGCGTTTACCGAAGGACTTGAGCGAAGCCACCTGAAGGGGAATCCCAACATGATTCAGGAAGGCAATCATCGCGTGGATGGCGGCCATGATGCGATGCAGCGGATTTTGGGTTCGGGCGCGAAGCCGACGGCGATCCTGGCTTCGAACGATTTGACCGCGATCGGAGCTATGGGCGCTATCTATGAGCATGGGTTGCGCGTGCCGGAAGATATTTCAGTAATTGGGTATGACGATATTTTGCTGAGCGCGTTTACCCAGCCGGCGCTGACTACGCTTCGGCTGCCGCGCGAGGAGATTGCTACGGCAGCCTTTCGTGCGCTGTTCCACTCTCGGGAACCGGGAGCGGCAAAACCTGGCCAGGGGGCGGAGTCTTTGATCCAACCCAGCCTCGTGGTGCGGAAATCGACGGGGCCGGCGCCTCGTTAGGTTTACTTGGAATTGGAGCTTCGATTGAAAACGATGAAGTCGCGGCCGGTGTAGAGGCGATAACCGTGTGAGGGATCGGCTTGGACTTGCAGGGGTGTTGGTCGTGTCATGGCGTCATCGTGGTGTGACGTGACTGTGAAGATATCGTGGCCGCCAAGGTCCATTACAAGGAATTTGTTGTTGGCGATGAAGCCGACTCCGTAGGCACCGGCTGGGAGTTTGTGGCCGTCGATATCGAGTGCGGTTTCGGTGATGAGGTAGGTCTGGTATCTCTCCTGGATGCTCGAGGAGTAGCCGCCGGTGTCGACTTTGACGGCAAACATGTAGGGGCCGCCAGCGAAGTGAACGCCTCCGGAGTTTCGCTTCTGCACGGTTGCACTCTGACCCTGAAAGTAGACCGCTGGGGGAATCAGCGTGTCGAGATCAGCGGGGTGCAGCAGTATGTCTGTGGTGTTCGTGGGTGGGGCCGCCGGTGCGGTTTGAGCGTGGGCTGTTAGGCTTTGCAGCGCCATGGGGACGATCAATAGAAGAGCGAGCAGATTGAGGCGGCAGATTCGCATGGCGCGATTATTTCGGATTGTTGTGGTGATGGCAATGCTTCGTTGGCGAAGGCAGGTTAATGGCTCGTGTGCGGCGTGTCGGAACGGCGGTTTTTCTCGTGAGGGCAGAGCTTTATACTCGGGAGCGTTGTTATTGTGTTGGGACACTTGTTGTGAAAGGAAGTTCATGCATTCATCTTCACCCTCTTCGCGGCCATTCTTCGGGTCCTTCTTTCTTGCCAGATCGTTTGTTGCCGCACTGGGGCTTTTGTTTGCAGGGACTCTGTATGGATACTCGGCTGTGGACGATCAACTAACGCTTATGCCTGCTCCTGCGTCGGTTCATCCGGGGGAAGGTTCTTTTTCGCTGACGCCGAAGCTTGGTGTGTCGTATCCGCACTTCCATGATGCTCGTCTTGAGGCGGGAGTTGAGCGGATGTTGTCGCGGCTGCAATACGTTACTGGTCTGCCACAGTCGCGCGGCGCTAAGGATGTCTCTGCGCCGGGTGCGCTGATCATCGACGTGAAGGGGGCTGGGCAGGTTGTCCAGTCGCTTGATGAGGATGAGTCTTATTCGCTTGTGGTTACGGCTTCGCAGGTTCAGCTTTCGGCCCCTACGGTTGTCGGTGCGCTTCGTGGGATGGAGACGGCGCTGCAATTGATCGAGTGTAAGGACAAGGCTTGTCAGCTGCCTGCTGTGAGGATTGAGGATTCACCGCGGTTTCGGTGGCGCGGGCTGATGATCGATGTGAGCCGGCACTTTGAGCCGATCAGCGTGATCAAGCGGAACCTCGATGGCATGGCGATGGTAAAGCTGAATGTCTTTCACTGGCATTTGAGCGACGACCAGGGATTTCGGGCGGAGAGCAAGCGGTTTCCGAAGCTGACGGGGATGGGATCGGGTGGTCAGTTTTATACGCAGGATGAGATGCGTGATGTTGTTGCGTATGCGCGAGCTCGTGGGATTCGTGTGGTACCGGAGTTCGATATGCCGGGGCACACGACGAGCTGGCTGATTGGATATCCGGAGTTTGCAAGTTCTGCTGCTCCTATTGAACTTCCGATTGTTTTCGGGATTCATGATGACTCGCTGGATCCGACGCAGGAGAGTACGTACAAGTTTCTGGATGCGTTTATCGGTGAGATGAGCGAGATATTTCCTGATCCTTACTTCCATATTGGAGGGGATGAGAATACGGGCAAGGCGTGGCGCGGGAATCCGAAGATCGCGGCGTTCATGCAGGCGAAGGGCATCAAGGATACGGATGCGTTGCAGGCTTACTTCAATCAGCAGCTGCTGCCGATTCTTACTCGCCATCACAAGCACATGATCGGTTGGGATGAGGTGCTTACGCCTGGATTGCCGAAGGACGTGATGGTGCAGTCGTGGCGTGGCGTTGCCTCGTTGGCTAAAGGGGCGAGTCAGGGTTATACGGGTATTCTGTCGGCTCCTTTCTATCTGGATGGGATGAAGACTGCAGAGGAACATTATTTGGCCGATCCTGTGCCTGCGGATACTCAGTTGACGCCTGAGCAACAGGCTTTGATTTTGGGCGGCGAGGTCTGCATGTGGGCTGAACAGTTGAACGAACGGACGGTTGATTCGCGGATATGGCCGCGGACTGCTGCGATTGCGGAGCGCTTCTGGTCGCCTGCGGATCGTCGCGATGTTGCGGATATGTATCGGCGGCTTTACAGCACTTCGTTGCAGCTTGAGATGGCTGGGCTGACGCATATTTCGGGGCCGCAGATGGCGCGAAGAAGTCTTGCGGGTTCGCTGCATCCGGTTGGTCTCGATACGCTGGCTACTGTGATTGAGCCGGTCAGCTTCCACGATCGCTATAAGATGCAGCACACGGATGCGACTACTCCGCTGGATGGGTTGGTGGATGCTGTGGTGCCGGATCCGCCTTCGCGGCATGAGATTCGCACGCAGGTGGATGCTTTGGTCGTGGGAGGGACTGCTGCAAAGGCCAGTGGAGATGCTCTTGTCGCGAGGTTCCATGCGTGGCAGGCGGCGGTGCCGGAGTTGACGGTGCTGGCGGGTCAGTCGCCGCGGATGCCTGAGGCTGGGACGCGAGTGGCGCAGCTTGATCAGCTTGCTAAGGTTGGTTTGTCGGCGGTGGGGTATTTGCAGTCCGGGCAGAAGCCTCCTGCTGGGTGGAGCGAGCAGCAGTTGCAGATTATTTCGGATGCGGAGAAGCCGGTTGCTCTGGTGCGGTTTACTTTTCTGCCTTCACTGCGGGCGCTTGTGGTGGCTGCTGGGAAATGATCCACTCAGGGCTTCGAAAGGCTTAACACCGATCTGCGCCGATTAGAAGGGGGATTAGGTATCTGGTATCGGGTGTCAGGTAACGGACAACAGCGATGGTTGGGTTGGAGCGCCGTCTGAAGAACAAAAGCAGGTCCCCTTCGGGGATGACAACTAGAAAGGCAACAGCAACAGCAACAGCAACGACAACGGCAACCGCAACGACAACGGCAACGACAACAGCAACGACAACAGCAACGCTACAGCAGCGGCAAGTCTAGGTTACGGGGGCTGGGTTGAAGAGGGCGAAGTCGTTGTGGAGGCCCCAGTGGTCGGCCCAGGTTTTTTTGCGGCCGCTGGCTACTTCGAGGATGAGGTTGAAGATCTGCCAGCCAACTTGCTCAATGGTGGCTTGGCCGGTGGCGATGGTTCCGGCGTTGATGTCGATGAGGTCGGGCCAGCGTTCGGCTAGTTCGGTGCGTGAGGCTACTTTGATGACGGGTGCCATCGCGAGACCGTAGGGCGTGCCTCGGCCGGTGGTGAAGATGTGCATGTTCATTGCGGCGGCGAGTTGGAGCGTGCCGCAGATGAAGTCGCTGGCCGGGGTGGCGGCGAAGATGAGGCCTTTTTGGGTGACGCGCTCGCCGGGGCCGGAGACTCCTGCGAGTGGTGTGCTGCCGGCTTTTGCGATTGAGCCGAGGGCTTTTTCGACGATGTTGGCGAGGCCGCCTTCTTTGTTGCCGGGAGTGGGGTTGGCGCTGCGGTCGACCAGGCCTTGATGGAGGTATTCGTCGTACCAGGCCATTTCGCGGATTAGGTCGTGGGCTACGGTTTCGTTTGCTGCACGGGCCGTCAGGAGATGGATGGCGTCGCGGACTTCGGTGACCTCGGAGAACATGACGGTGGCTCCGGCGCGGACGAGGAGATCGGCTGCGTAGCCTACGGCGGGGTTGGCGGTGACTCCGGAGAATGCGTCGCTGCCTCCGCATTGCAGGCCGACGACGAGATCGGATGCGGGGCAGGTGGTGCGCTGGCGGCGATTGAGTTGCTCAAGGCGGTGCTCGGCCATACGCATGATGGCGGCGATGATGTCTCCGAAGCCGCGGTGCTCTTCGTCCTGAAAGCGCATGATGTAGGGCTCGTCGGTGACGACGGGGAGGGCGCTGGTGGGGAGCATGCGGGAGGGTTGCATCTTTTCGCAGCCGAGGCTGACGACGAGGGGAGTGCCGCCGAGGTTTGGGTTGAGGCTGAGGTTTCGCAGGGTGCGGATGGGGATCTCGGCTCCGGGCGCGTTGATGGCGACGCCGCAGCCGTAGTTGTGGGTGATGGCGATGACGTCGTCGACGTTGGGGTAGTGAGGGAGGATTTCGGTTTTGATGCGGCGGATGGCGTAGTCCACGCTGGCTGCTACGCATTGCACGGTGGTGCTGATGCCGAGGATGTTTTTTGTGCCGACGGTGCCGTCTGGGTTGCGGTAGCCCTGGAAGGTGTAGCCCTCGAGTGGGGGGAGTGGGTGTGGCACGGCGGTTGCTAGTGGCAGGGAGCTGAGGTCGGGCGGTTCGGGTGTGGCGACTAGGCCTTCGTGGACCCAACTGCCTTGGGGGATGAGTTTTTGCGCGTAGCCGATGGTGACTCCATAGCGGATGATGGGAGCGCCGGCGGGGAGGTCGGTGAGGGCTACTTTGTGGGCTTCGGGGATGGGCTCGGTGAGGAAGAGGCCGGATTCGAAGCGGGAGCCTGCGGGGAGTCCGCCGGGGTTTACGACGATGGCTACGTTGTCGCGCTCGTGGATGCGGATGTAGAGGGGACGGTCTGGCTTGGCGGTGCTCATTGGGTCCTTCGATGCGTCTATCGTGCTTTATCTGACGAGGCAGGGGCGCTTTGGATCGAACTGCCAGTTGGGCTTGAGGTATTGCATGGCGCGGGCGTCGTCGCGTGCCTCGAGGCCGATCTGTTGGTAAAGACGGTTTGCGGCTTCGACTTGGGTCATGTCGAGTTCGATGCCGAGGCCGGGACGCTCGGGTACGGTCAATGTACCACCGATGATTTTTAAGGGTTCGGTGGTGAGGCGCTGGCCGTCCTGCCAGATCCAATGGGTGTCGATGGCGGTGGTGCGGCCGGGGGCGGCGGCGGCTACGTGGGTGAACATTGCGAGCGAGATGTCGAAGTGGTTGTTGGAGTGGGAGCCCCAGGTGAGGCCCGAGTCGCGGCAGAATTGGGCGACTCGGACGGAGCCTTGCATGGTCCAGAAGTGGGGGTCGGCGAGGGGGATGTCGATGGCGTTGAGCTGGGTGGCGTGCTTGAGCTGGCGCCAGTCGGTGGCGATCATGTTGGTTGCGGTGGGGAGGCCGGTGGCACGGCGGAATTCGGCCATGATCTCGCGGCCAGAGAAGCCTTGCTCGGCGCCGCAGGGGTCTTCGGCGTAGGCGAGGACGTTTTGTTTGTTGGTGCAGAGAGCGATGGCTTCGGCGAGGGACCAGGCTCCGTTGGGGTCGAGGGTGATGCGGGCTTGGGGGAAGCGTTCGGCGAGGGCGGTGACGGCTTCCATTTCTTGCGTGCCGGGGAGGACGCCGCCTTTTAGTTTGAAGTCGTTGAAGCTGTAGCGGGTGTGGGCGGCTTCGGCGAGGCGGAGGATGGATTCTGTCGTGAGGGCTTCTTCGTGGCGGAGATGGAGCCAATCGTCGGTGGCGTGCTCGTTGTTTTGGTAGGGGAGGTCGGTTTTGTTGCGGTCGCCGATGTAGAAGAGGTAGCCGAGGACTTCGACGGTGGTGCGCTGCTGGCCTTCTCCGAGGAGGGCTGCGACGGGTAGGTTGAGGAACTGGCCAAGGAGGTCGAGCAGGGCGGATTCGATGGCGGTGACAGCGTGGACGGTGGTGCGGAGGTCGAAGGTTTGCAGGCCGCGTCCGGATTCGTCGCGGTCGGCGAAACGTTGGCGGATGGTGTTGAGGATCGCGTTGTAGTTCGAGATGGGTTGGTTGAGGACGAGAGGGATGGATTCTTCGAGGACGGCGCGGATTTTTTCGCCGCCGGGGACCTCGCCCGCGCCGGTGTGGCCGGAGTTGTCGGTGAGGATGACTAGGTTGCGAGTGAAGAAGGGGGCGTGGGCTCCGCTTAGGTTGAGGAGCATGGAGTCGTGTCCGGCTACGGGGATGACTCGCATGGTGGTGATGGTGGGGGGTTCGTTCGGGTTTGGTTGTGGCGGCATATTTGTTGGTTTCGGTTGAGTTTGTTGGTGCTACGGGCAAACCGCAAAAGCAAAGACAGAAGCAGGTCCCCTTCGGGCATGACAAGCAAGAAAAGCAACAGCAACAGCTACAGCAAGTGCAACAGCAACAGCAAGTGCAAGAGCAAGTGCAAACAACTGATTTTATGTTGACGCAGGTTTTAGTTCGAGGCGTTTGATTTCGCCGACTATGACGACGTAACTGAAGATGGCCATGAGGGCAGTGATGCCGACGAAGACGAGTGCTCCGTTGAAGGAGCCGGTTTTTTGGACGATGAAGCCGATGATGATGGGGGTGGTGATGCCGGCGGTGTTGCCGAAGAGGTTGAAGAGGCCGCCATTGAGGCCGATTAGTTCTTTGGGTGAGGTATCGGCGATGACGGTCCAGCCGAGTGCACCGACGCCTTTGCCGAAGAAGGCGAGCGACATGAGGAAGAGGACGACCGACTGTGCCGTGGTGTAGTTGCAGGCGATCATGGTGGTGGAGAGGAGCATGCCAGCGATGATGGGGAGCTTGCGGGCGAAGGTGAGGGAGCGGCCACGGCGCAGGAGGGAGTCGGACCAGATGCCGCCGAGGACTCCGCCGACGGAGCCGCAGAGAGCGGGGAGGGCTACGGCGAATCCTCCTTTGAGGACTGACATGTGGCGCGCCTGAACGAGGTAGACGGGGAACCAGGTGATGAAGAAGTAGGTGAGGGTCGTGATGCAGAACTGGCCGATGTAGATTCCGACGAGCATTCGCTGCTGGAGAAGTTGTGCGACGCCGGACCAGGTGAGGGCTCGGGTGGTGGGTTTTCCTGCTGTGCGGTCAATGTTGACGAGGCCGCCGCCCCGCTCGATGCGATCGATCTCGGATGGCGAGATGAGCGGGTGATCGGGGACGTTGTAGATGATCTTCGACCAGGCGAAGACGAGTACGAGGCCGAAGATGCCCATGAACCAGAATGTCCATTGCCAGCCGTGGCTGTGGGTGAGCCAGCCGAAGATGGGTGCGAAGGCGACGAGGGCGAAGTACTGCGAGGAGTTGAAGATTGCGGAGGCGGTGCCGCGTTCGGTGGTGGGGAACCAGGCAGCGACGATGCGTCCGTTGCCGGGAAAGACGGGCGATTGCGCGAGGCCGGAGAGGAGGCGAAGGGCGAAGATGACGCTGAAGATGTAGGCGGCGGGAAGATAGCCGGCGAATCCGATGAGGAAGGCATAGATAGTCCATGCAAAGATGCTGATGCCGTAGACGCGTTTGGAGCCGAAGCGATCGAGAAGGCCTCCGGAGGGAAGCTGGCCGAGGACGTAGGCCCAGCTGAAGCCTGAAAGGAGGAAGCCGAAGCGTACGGGAGTGAGCGCGAGCTGCTTCTGCATCGCGGTGCCGGCGACGGAGAGAGCGACGCGGTCTCCATAGCTGAAGCAGCTGGCGACGAAGATCATCGCGACGATGAGATAGCGGACGTGGGTCTGCTTTGTCTTCGAGGCGTTGATGGGGGCGTCGGTCAGGTGCGGTCTCCTATCAACTTCTTCAGGTCTTCAAATTCTGATGGAGCCAGATCGATGAGGGGGGAGCGGACCGGGCCTGCCGGGCGTCCGACTGCGGTCATTCCGGCCTTGACGATGGAGACTGCGTATCCCTTGCGACGGTTGCGGATGGAGATGTAGGGGAGGACGAAGTCGCGGAGATCGGCGTAGACCTTGGCGTGGTCGCGGCGACGGACGGCTGCGTAGAACTGCTGCGCGAAGTTGGGGAGGAAGTTAAAGATGGCGGAGGAGTAGGTGGTGACGCCCATTTCGAGGTATGGGAGAGCGAAGGTTTCGGCTGTGGGCAGGCCGCCGATGTAGGTAAGGCGGTCGCCCATGCGGGCGTAGATGCGAGTCATGAGCTCGATGTCTCCGACGCCGTCTTTGAAACCGATGAGGTTTGGGCAGCGGTCGCAGAGTCGCTCGAGCGTGGTGTCGTCGATGATGGCGTTGTCGCGGTTGTAGAAGATGACACCGAGTCTTGTGGCTGCGCAGACGGCTTCGGCATGTGCTGCGAGTCCTGCTGGCTCGGAGTTGAGTAGATAAGGAGGAAGGAGGAGGATGCCGTCGGCGCCAGCGTCTTCCGCGGCTTTGGCGAACTCCTTCGCCATTGCGGTTCCGTAGCCGCATCCTGCTAGTACGGGGGCTCGGCCTGCAGTTTCCTGAACGGCGGCTTTGACTACCGCGGAGAACTCGTTAAGGGTGAGTGAAAAGAATTCTCCGGTTCCACCGGCAGCGAAGAGTCCGGCTGGGCGATGATCGAGCAGCCAGGAGATATGTTTGCGATAGGGAGCTTCGTCAAAGGAAAGGTCTTGCGTGAAGTGCGTGACGGGGAAGGAAAGTAGGCCTTCGCCAATTTTTTTTGCCAGTTCAGTTGGATTGATCGTCTGCATCTTTCGTGCTCTTGGCGGTTGGATTTTCTTTGCTAGGTTGACTCAAGAAATATATCGCACTGGCTTAGTCTTGAGAGTGGTTGGCGTTGTGCAAGTAGCTGACAAAATAGAGGCGAAGACGATGGGCGGCACGGATTGATCCAACGTGTTGAAGCTTTGACGCATCCATTCAAACAAGCGGCGGCGTTCTGATTGAGACATATGAGTGATTCCAGTAACCACGTGAAGATGGAGAGCCCGTGGCTCGATCGACTGCGCTCCTTGCGTAATGTTCCGCCTGTGCTGCGTATCTTGTGGGATTCGGGGGCGGTGGTTGTTACGTGGGGTATTGTTCTGCGTATTTTCGTCGCTGTGCTGCCGTTCGGTGTGGCCAAGGTGGCGCAGTTCATCATCAACAATATTGCTCAGGTTCTGCGCGGCGAACCGTTGGGCCACAACTTCTGGACGCTGGTGGCGATTGAAGTCGGGCTGAATGTTTTGATGGGCCTGCTGACACGGGGGATCGACTACTCCGACGCGTTGCTTGCGAATCGATATACCCAACACGTGAGCGTGCGGGTGATGGAGCAGGCGGCTCGGTTGGATCTGACGACTTATGAAGATCCGGTCTTTTATGACCGGCTTGAACGGGCTCGCGTGCAGGCGACGGACCGGCTGGGGATGATTCAGCAGATGGGTCGCTTGATACAGCAGGTGATTACGACGCTTGTTTTTTCTGCAGCGCTTGCGTGGGCGTCTCCGTGGCTTGTGCTGTTGCTCGCGATTGGTGTGCTGCCGTCGTTTTTGGGTGAGACGCACTATGCGTTTTTGGGATATGCCAAGAACTTTCGGCAGACGCCAGCTAAGCGCCAGATGGACTATCTGCGGCAGGTGGCCGGGAGCCGCGAAGGTGCCAAGGAGGTCAAGCTCTTTGGGCTGAACAAATTTTTCACGGGTAGATTCAAGTCACTTGCTGACCAGATCTATCGGGAAGATGTCACGCTCTCGCGCTCGAAGCTTATTGTTGGCGGCCTGCTTGGAGTGATTGGAACGCTGGGGTACTACGGAGCCTACATTTATGTGATCTGGCGGACGCTACATGGCGCATACGATATCGGCCAGTTCACTTTTTTGACGACGGCGATTCAGCAGGCCAGTTCGAATTTGCAACAGGTGTTCTCTACGGCGTCCGGCATTGCGGATCAAGCGCTGTTTCTTACCGATCTCATTGCGTTCTTCGAGATGGAGCCTACGGTGCATTCGAAGCCAGACGGGCTCCGCATGCCTTCGCCGGTGAGTCGTGGATTTGAGTTTCGTAATGTCTCGTTTGCTTATCCTGGGACGGAGCGCAGGGTTCTGAAGGACTTCAATCTGACGCTTGCTCCGGGGGAGCGGATCGCGCTGATTGGCGAGAATGGTCAGGGGAAGACGACAGTCGTGAAGCTCATCACGCGGCTTTACGATCCGACGGAAGGGCAGATCTTGCTCGATGGTGTTGATCTTCGGGAGTATTCGCTTGAAGAGCTGCACAGCCATATTGGCGTTATCTTTCAGGACTTCGTTCGATTTGAGATGACCGCTCGTGAAAATATTGCGGTCGGTCAGATTGAACAGATGCAGAATCAGACTGGTATAGAGGTAGCAGCGCATAAGAGTCTTGCCGATACGGTCGTCGATCATCTTGCCGGTGGCTATGATCAGATGCTGGGGCGCCGCTTTGAAGGTGGGGTTGAATTGTCGGGTGGAGAGTGGCAGAAGATCGCTCTGGCTCGCGCTTATCTGCGAGATGCTGATCTGCTGATCCTGGATGAACCGACTGCTGCGCTCGATGCGCGGAGTGAGTTGGAGGTCTTTGAACGGTTTGCAGAACTTACCGAAGGCAAGATGGCGCTCCTTATCTCGCACCGCTTTTCGACGGTCAAGATGGCCGACCGGATTGTGGTGCTCTCTGGCGGACGACTGATAGAAGAAGGGAATCATCAACAACTGATGTCGAAGGGCGGAGTCTACGCAGGCATGTTTGAGATGCAGGCGGCGAGCTATCGATAGAGGTTGCGATGATAAACCGCAAAGATCACACAGAAAGTAGAGTCATGGCTTTGTATCCGGAAGGTATCAGCTTCGAACACGCTTCACCACTTACAGCACCAGTCCCTGATTTTCCTGCAGGCGGTCTGGCTGAGTGCCCGGCAGTGACGGAAGCGGAACTGCGCGTCCATGCTGATGAGTTGGTGGCTCGCTGGAAGCCGGTTGCTGCGTCCGCACTTGGTGACAACCTGATAAAACGCCGGGCGGAACTGCGTATTCGATTGGCCGAACGGCTCGGTGTGTGCCGCCGAATTGCGTCTCCGAATCAGCTAACGCCGCAGCTTGAGCTACTTGAAAGTGCAAAGATGTTCGAGTTTGCGATTCCTTCGGAAGAGGATGTTGCGACGAGGTTTCGCAAGCTACCTTGGGTTCGGGTGGAGTCCGGCGATGAGATGCCTCAGGTGATTCATCTTGCGATGGGATACCTTGCGGCAGCTGGCGGCATATGGTCGCCTGAATCTCTCGAGATGTATGTGGGGGAGATTCAGCGGCATCATCCACTTCTCTTGCAGGAAGTGGTACTTTTGCCTGAGTCTCTGAGGCTTGCGCAGCTTCAATTCATTCTCGATCGTGCAGATGAAGCCTTTGCTGCTGGTGAACTGCCGCCGATTGAGCAGTCGCCGTTCTCTGCGCCTATCCATAGTTTGAGACGGCTGAATCAGACAGAATGGTCTGTCTTGCTGGAGCCGCTTGTCGCTTTTAACGCGATCCTTCTGCAGGACCCGGGCAATGTTGTTGCGGCTATGGAGGAGGAGACGCGTGGAGCCTATCGGACCCGGGTGGCTGAACTAGCCAGACATGCCGACGCCAGTGAAGTGCAGACAGCGCAGATTGCACTCGATCTTGCGCGTGAGGCAGGTCGGGTAGGCGATCCTGATCCCCGGCTTGCTCTTCGCAAGACTCATATTGGCTACTATCTATTTGCCGAAGGGCTTGAGCAACTCGAACATCTTATTGGCTATCACCCACCAGCGATCGATCGCCTTCGTCGTTTGATTCGCCGCTCGAATGAAGACTTTTACATACTGGGTACGTTTACGCTCTCGCTCCTGCTGATTACCGCAGTTATTCTTCCCCTGGTGCCACATCACGATTTCTGGTCAGTGATGGGCGCGTTGCTGCTTGCGCTTTTGCCTGCAACCCAGGGAGCGGTAGATCTTGTGAATGGCGTCGTGTCGGCGCTCTTTAAGCCTGAAGCGCTCCCGAAGCTTGATTTTTCAAAGGGAGTACCTGATGAATCGAGCAGTTTTGTTGTCGTGCCTACTCTTTTGTTGCATGAGAAACAAGTCAGAGAACTCGTCGAACAACTCGAGGCGCGATACCTATCGAATCAAGATCCGAACATACATTTCGGACTGCTGACGGACTTGCCCGACACGCCTACCCGCCCTGAGCCAGAGGGCAACGATCCGCTGGTTCAACTGGCGCGACGATCAATCGATGAATTGAACGCGAAATACATGGGACATTGCGGGGGATCTTTTTTTCTGCTGCATCGCCATCGTGTCTTTAATGCGCGGCAAGGTGTCTGGATGGGTTGGGAGCGTAAACGGGGAAAATTACTCGACCTCAACTCACTTTTGTTGCATGGCTACGATAGCTTTCCAGTCAAGGCGGGGCCACTTGATGTTCTGGAGCGCGTTCGCTATGTGCTCACGTTGGATTCCGACACACAGTTGCCGCGGGATACGGCGGCGCGGCTGATTGGTACTATCGCTCATCCGCTGAATCGGGCCATCGTTAGTCCTCGGCTGCGTATTGTTACGGCTGGTTATGGCATCCTGCAGCCCCGAGTTGGGGTTAGCGTCGCATCGGTTTCGCGCTCGCGCCTTGCTGCGCTTTACTCGGGTGAGACCGGTTTTGATATTTATAGCCGTGCCGTCTCTGATGTCTATCAGGATTTGTTTGGTGAGGGCATCTTTACCGGCAAGGGAATCTATGAGGTTGGAATTTTTCATGAGGTGCTTAACCATCGCTTTCCGCGGAATGCTCTCTTGTCGCACGATTTGATCGAAGGTGCTTACGTCCGCGCGGGGCTTGTCACCGATGTTGAGGTCATTGATGATTATCCCTCTCATTACTCGGCGCATACTCGCCGCAAACACCGCTGGCTGCGCGGGGACTGGCAGATTACGCGATGGCTTTTCAATACTGTTCCGGATGAGTCTGGACGGTCAGTTCCAAATCCCATTAGCACGATCTCGCGATGGAAGATTCTGGATAATCTTCGTCGCAGTCTGATTGAGCCGCTTACTTTTCTGCTCTTCGTCTTCGGATGGTTCTTCCTTCCCGGAGGTGCAGTTTATTGGACGATAGCGACTCTTATTGTCCTTCTGCTTCCTGGAATGGTGCAGCTTGGGTTTAATTTTGTTAATGCTGTCCTGAAGTTGAGCATTACGGGCATTCGCGATGCGTTCTACACGTTCGCTTCTTCCTTTGGGATTACCCTGCTTAATCTCATCTTTCTTCCGCACCACATGCTGCTTTCGCTGGATGCCATCGTGCGTTCGCTGATCAGGACGCTGATTTCAGGCCGGCATCTTCTTGATTGGGAGACAGCTGCTCAATCGGAGGCCGGCGCATCCTTTAGCTCGCTCGATCTCTATCTCAAACTTTCGCCGGTGATCGCTTTTATTCTTGCGCTTACTTTGTTTCGGAGACACACTCACGCACTACTTGCTGCGGCTCCGATACTTGTTCTCTGGGCGTTGGCTCCGTTGGCAGCTTCGTGGCTGAATTCTTCTCCCAAGCCTGTGACAGGCCCGCTCGCGGCAAAAGAGAAGGCTTTTCTGCAGCATCAGGCGCTCGGGATATGGCGCTACTTCGCGGAGTTCGGCGGATCAGAGAACCATTGGCTCATCCCGGACAATGTGGAGGAGAAGGACACGTTCCAGACGCGTAAGTTGTCGCCCACGAATCTCGGCATGCTCTTCAATGCGCGACAGGCTGCTTATGAGCTGGGTTTTCTGACGCTCGCCGAATTTGCTGAATCCACGCTGGGAACGCTGGCGACGTACGACAGCCTGGAGAAGCATCGTGGCCATATCTATAACTGGTATGACATCGAGAGCCTGCGTCCGATTGCGCCTTTCACGATCTCGGCGGTCGACAGTGGCAATCTTGCGGCTTCGCTCTATACCGTACATGCTGGCGCGCTGGATTTGCTCAAGCGTCCTTTGCTCCATGCGCAAAGCTTCATCGCGCTAGATCAGATGCTTCAGCGTGGTCATGGCAAGAATGCTGTCGATTCGAGTGATGCTTCTGTAATGCGGGCACAGGTTCGAGTGCTACTGGAGAGTCCTCCAACGGCACCTGTTGCTAGTGACTCGGAAGACTGGTTGATGCAGGAATCATTCCGTCGTCACAGTGCGCTTGCCCAGTTCGTCGAACGTTATACGCCATGGCTGTTGCCAAGATTTGCTCCCTTGTTCGAGCTTCCTCAATTTGCTGGACCGGAAGACGGGAAGATTCCGGTGCTGCAAGAGGCGTTGGAATATGCGGCGAATCTGGCAAGGAGGCTTGAGAGTACAGCTATCCCCCAGAATGTGGCGAGCGAAGACAGATCCCTTGCGGCTGAACTTTGCTCCAGCTTGCTCATTGCACAGCAGAACCTTTCGCGGCTTCAGGCCGATATCGCTGCCATTGCAGCGAAGGCGGAGCAGTACGCGGATGCAATGGACTATAGCTTTTTACTTGTGCCATCGCGGCAGTTGTTGTCGATTGGTTATGACGGCTCTACCGGAGAGTTGCACTCAGCCTGCTATGACCTTCTTGCGTCGGAGGCCCGTATGGCCTTCTTTCTTGCCGTTGCGAAAGGAGACATACCGCAGCAGGCGTGGTTCCGGCTGGATCGTTCTCACGTGTTTGTGAAAGGTCGCGCTGCGCTGATCTCCTGGACTGGCACGATGTTCGAGTACATGATGCCTGCTCTCTGGATGCGGGCCTACCCGAACAGTCTTGTTACGCGTTCGCTCGAGGCTGTGGTCCATGTTCAGCGCGACCACGTGCGGAAGATTCCGTGGGGAATTTCCGAGTCAGGGTTTGCCAAGACAGATGCTCAGGGCCGATATGGTTATCAAGCATGGGGTATCCCTGGGCTTGCGCTCAAGTATGGAGCAGAAGATGGCCCGGTTATCTCTCCTTATTCCACCTATCTTGCGTTGGCTCTGTTGCGAGACGAGGCGCTGGCTAACCTGCGTCGCATGGCTTCGATGGGGTGGAGTGGAGCTTATGGACTTTATGAAGCGGCGGACTATACGGAGGGCGGCGAGCCGAGGCTGGTGCGTTCGTGGATGGCGCACCATCAGGGTATGTCGCTGCTTGCGCTTACCAACTTGCTTAATGACAACATTGTTCAGCGGTGGTTTCACAGCAACGCAATCGTTCGCGCGGCGGAACTGCTTCTACATGAGAAACCCTTGAGCAAGAACACGCTTCGCGAGTTGAGGAAACAATCCAAACTTCAGTCTGTCAGCCTTGACGATGCTGAGAAGCCAGCTGATGCAATCGCATAACGCGATGCAGACTATTGATTGGGTTCATCGCGGAAGCCGCACATCTTCATTGCCACGACCGCTTCTGGATTTTGCATGAACGTGTTCCAAACAAAGCCGGTGCGGAGATTTTCAGCCATCAGTAGACCGATTCCCAGGTCGATGCCAAGCACATCGGGGTCGAACCAGGACAAAGCTGGATGGAATGAATCGCAGAAGCCGTATCGTCCCCATGCGTTTTCCCCGTAAGTTTCCTTCATGGATCGTTGAACGCGGAGGCACTCTCTGGGAAGAAAGGGAAGTGATCCGGATGTGGCTGATGGTGTTACAGACCCATCGACAGGACCCATGAGCGGAGGGCCTCCCCAAGCTGTGTAGCCATGTTCCCAGTCGGATGCGGAGATGCCCCAGAAGTCCTCGGTGTAGCCGCGGTTGAGGCTGAGACAAAAAGCTTTGTGGGCGCGTGTGGCGATCACGGAGTTCGTGAAGTAGTTGGTGTACGCATCGCGTTTGTGTGCGAAGTCGAACCATGCATGCGAGTACTGGTGTACGAATAACGGATCGTGGCCGCTGATGTATTGATATTCTCTAAATTCCATGCGAGGCCGAGTGAAGCTGCTCCAATGATCGGCCCCGATGGGATGGCGGGGTGAGCCGATCGCGAGCAGATACATCATCATGAGCTCGGAGTAGTGATCCCACCGCGAATAGATGAAGCCGATGTCGGGACGCCAGCCTTTGGAGAATGTCATGCCAGTGTTCAGCATCCACGGCCACTCTACGCGTTCGTACAACTGTGTGGCGAGGCGAGCGATCTCCGGATCTCTAAAGTGTGCGCGGCAGGTCAGGACCCCGCACAAGAAGATGGCGGTATCCATCGGCGAGATCTCGCTGTTAATGGCGGGCTCGCCGGTCTCAACGTTATTGAAGTGGTAGAAGAAGCCGTACTCATGGTGGAGTTTATTGAAGTGAAACCTGAGCGTCGCCAGTACCTGTCTGCGGCTTTGGGCGGTCGTGATGTATCGGCGCTTTTCAGCAATGCATAGCGCGGCCAGACCGAATCCGGTTGCCGCGATGCTTGATACGAAGCGACTGTCGCGGACGCCCGTTGGGTTTTGATTGAGGGCACGATCGAGCACTTGTCCGCTTGCGGCGTCAACCTGCTCGGTGAAGTAGAGACATGCTGCGCGCTGCATCTCATCAAGGAAGTCAATATCAGCTTCGGTCGGCCAGCTTTCTGCAGGGTTACTTTGCTGGCTGGAGGTCTGGGCGTGGGCAAAGGACAGAGGGACGGACCTTGAGAGCAGAGCTGCGCTCAACAGCTTCGTCGCGTCGCGTCGCGTTATGTGTCCAGGGCAGGCGAACTTCATTCAGATCTCATCCGGGCCGATTTGTCGAAAGCGGAGATTATCGTGCTACCCTCGCACTGTTGATTTTGACGAGAACAAGTCCCTGGGGAGGAATGCGGATCGACAGAGTTCCGTTCTTCAGAAAAACCCCCTCTGGGGGCGAGGGTTTGGCGGCTGTCCGAAGGGCTACAATCTGGTCGTGAGTGGGAAATGCAGGGCGTCCCATTGCATCGTAGGTCTTCACGACGTTGCCATGGTCGGCGTCAAGCCGCCAAAGTTGCGCTCGAGCGTTGGCTGCCACGCCATTGATCTTTAGCGTAAAGGTGCGGCTGGGCCCAGGGTCGGCTGGCGGGGGAGTATACTTCGCGCCTGTGCCGAAGGGCGGGGCATAGTTCCATAGCGCGATCACAATGGAGCCGTCAGACCGTCTGGTTGCGAGTGCTGAATTTGAGTCGACGGGGAAGCGGCGGTCGCCGAGTTGATGCAGCATAGCGAAGGCGTTTAGCGCGGGCTTCGGAATGTTGTTCACCGCCATTAAACCGAAACCCCCGTAGAACGGAGTTTTTACAACGCCTTGTTCTTCGAATACATCAGAGAACGCCCAATAGCTCATCGCTTCGGTAAGGCCGTCGCACTGGCGAATTGTATTTGCCAGCCACGGTCCCATGTATACGGTGTCGGTGACATTTGGCTCATTGGCGTAGCTGGCGTTGTATTCGCTGAAGATGAGAGGGAGGTCTGGCAGAGACGATGCCGCGATTTGATCGTGAACTTTACGAACGGCGCGATAGACCATCTGATCGCGCGGAATCACCTCGTCGGTTTGGAAGACGTCTTTGGCTGAGTCGTTCCCGTAGACGTGGGTGCTGACGAAATCTACGGGGACACCCGCTTGTCTGCAGTGTTCGAGAAATGCTTCTACCCAAGCTGCCTGTGCGGTGGAGGGACCGCCGACTCGAAGTCGATTGTTTACCCTCTTGATAGCGAGAGCGGTGTGATTGTATAGCTCGAAATAGGTCGCCTGCGCGGGTTTACCGCCCCAGAAATCCAGGTTCGGCTCGTTCCATACCTCGAAATACCACTTCGAGACTTCGTCGATTCCATAGCGCTCTACGAGGTGCTCTACGAAGGCTGTGATCATGCCATCCCATAACACGTAGTCTTTCGGGGGGGAGATGTTTGGCCGATACCAGAAGGCGTGAAGGGCGGCTGGATCCGAGGCTAATTTAAGGGGCATGAAGCTCAGTTCGACAAAAGGCCGCACTCCGTTTGCCAGCAGGCCATCGTAGATCTGATTGATGTAGGAAAAGTTGTAGACGGGATGCCCGTTGGAATCAAGATCAAAGAATCCTACCTCGTCGTGGAAGATGGCGTGAAAGCGAATCGCTTGAAAGTCTGTTGCGTGTTTCACGGTTCTGAGATCATCGCGATAGCTGTCACGCATCGCAAGCACAGCGCGTCCTGAGCCAAACATCTGCTCCCAAAAGTGCGGAAAGGGAGTTACGAGTGCTTTGGTGTCAATGCGAATCGTGTCGCCCTGGGGGCTCGTGGTGGTCGGGGGGTTGCTGGGTGTTTGCGCGCCTGCGGACGCTAAGAAGAGGAATATCAGAGCTGCTATTGTCAGGCCGCGAGATCGCATGACGACTCCTTCGAGTTCTACTCGTTGAACAATGAGATGCAAAGTAGCTCAAGCGAATTGTTTCGTGGATGCGGTCAAACCTGAAGGCTCAGATTGGAGACAGCCACCTGAAGTTCCTCGTATCGCGCTACAGAGTTTCGCACATATTCACCGTAGCGACTGTCGTTAAGCAGGGAATCATCGACAATCGGCATACTGGTTGCGGGAAGGGGAGTTTTTTCAGCCACAGATGCAGCCATAGCATCGATTCGGTCAGCGAGTTTGCGGCGCATCTCAGCCAGAGCAGGCTGGGTGAGAAAGTCAATGTCCTGTTCACCGTGTAGAAAGGCGAACTGGTTCCAGAATAGGGCGGTGGAAGTTAATGCCGTTCCGATGATCATGTGACTCGTCCGCTCGTGCTCCTTACGATCGACACCGAACTCATATTCGACGACCTCTCCCATCGAACGGATGCCGGCAACCGACTTGCCTATCTGATCGCGTAAGATGTCGGCCTGAAAAACAAACTCGCTGTGTTCGGTCTCGGTTTCGAGCAGACGAAGAAAGCTGGATTCGCGGTGGAGCATGCTGGCCAGGGCTTTGCGCATCGCGGTAACTGTTCGTACGGGCCAGAGCAGATCGAAGACAAACGCCATGACAACGAGTGCGAGCAGAATACCGATCAGCCTGTCTCGGGCCGGGGCCAGTTCGGTGGGGGCACTGAAGCCCTCAAAGGCCACGATATAGAACGCGAATGCAATCTGGAGTCCGACATAGTTGAACTGTCTTCCTGCCGCCCACCATGCTGCGATGAATGCGACAGCGCCGATGAGCACGACCAGCGACGTAATCGAATCCATATAGGGGAAGAGGAAGACTGTAGCTCCCAGGCCAAAGATAAGACCGCCGATGGCTGAGCCGAGTAGTCGGAAGATCAGCTTTTGTTTGATGGCACCGCTGCTGCTCAATCCGGTGATCAATACTGTTGTCACTGAGGTTGAGATTCCTGGCCAATCGACTGCGTTGTAGATGATGTAGCAGATCGTGGCGCAGAGACTGAGCTTCAGGGCAAAGACAATTGTGTCCGGACTTTTGATCGCACCAGGGATCAGGAGCGGAACTTTTTTCGAGGGCAGGGCGACCAGCTCTTTGTCTTTGACCTCTCTGTGCGTCGCTGTATCGACAGGCATGGATACGATAGCGTGTAGTGCCGAATCTACTCGATCGAGCAGGGTTGGGTTTTCCTTCATCGTGAGTTCTGACTCTCGCTCGATGGGGGGAATGATGTTCGGGTTGAGATCTCTGCACAGTTCGGCGATATGAGCACAGCGTCGTCGAATTTCGGGGTCGGTTGTCGCTGGAGTCTGCGAGCCGAACGCGGCAGCGACGTCCATCAATTGGGCAAGCATTGTCAGCCGCACACGCGTTCCAATGGGAAGATTACCGGTGTCGAGATTTCGATCGACGATGGTGTTGTACAGGTCCTGCATCTTCGTCTGCCCAGCCGCCGCAAGACGCGCGACGCGGATCGCAGCGGGCGATATCTCTTCCGCTGTCGCACCCCGTGCATAAAGCGAAAACATCGTTTCGAGTGCTTCATAGCGGATGCGGCGCTGCTCCTGGAGCTCTTCGGCGGGATGCCGCGTGCCGAAGATATACTCCACGGCCACGGAGCAGCCGACGGCTAATCCAATGGTTCCAAGAAGATAGAGAGAGGTTTTGACGATGGTGTCAGCTGGAGTTTGCGTCTCCCATAGTGCAATCAAGGTGCAGAAGATGAAGCCCCATGTGGATGCGAGCACGGAGACTGTGCTCGCTAATATAAACACGCCTGCGATGAATGTGACGATTGCCACGCTGAGAACGCGCGCCATGGGGTCGTTGTCAGTCAGGATGACCACTGCGAACGAGGTACCAATCGATACAGCCAGAGCGATAAGAGAGTAGATAGCTGATCGAAGAGACACTGAAGGCGAGTCTCGTCCGATTAAAAAGATGAAGTAAAGACCGATGGAAGCAAACGGCATGCGCAAGGCCATCAGGAAGAGCAAGGTAAGGACTGATGCCAGAACAATCCTTAAGGTGCCGCTGAGCCGTCCCGGCGTTGGCTGCAGATCCTGCCAGATTCGCCGCGCCCACGAGGTGACGGTTGTTTCCATTCGGCTATCTCACCACCGTTACGGCGGTCGCTCCAATCCGGAATAGCGCGGGGTCCGGATCTTCGACGCGTATGCGAACTGGGAATCGTGTGGATAAATGCACCCAGTTGAGGGTTCGCCCGATCTGCGGCAAACCTCCTGTTACTCTGCCCTCTTCGGGAAATACGCCGTATCCGATGCTCTCGACCACGCCGCTGAATCGCCTGTCTGGATGCCCCATGAGAAAAACATCCACCGGCGTACCCACGCGAACGTTCTTTAGCTTGGACTCGCGATAGTTTGCGATCACATACCAGGTTCGTGTATCGATCAGCGTGAATATAGGAGCGCCGGGACGAGCGTAGGCGCCCTCAGAGATGTTCATGTTCGTTACATAAGCATCGAATGGAGAGAGGACTCGCGTGCGTTCCAGATCGAGCCTTGCGGCTTCGACCCTTGAAGCCTTTGCCGGGCGCTGCGACATCAATGTATCGACCGTGTCGACGGTGTGAATTGCCTGACCCAGCTTTGCCTGTGCTTCGGCGGCCATAGTATCAGCCTCTTGCTGGCGTAGAACGGTCTGGGTCTGTTGAGCCTGTGCTTGAGCCAGTGAAGCCTGAGCTTCGTTGTAGTTGCCTTGCGCAACCTGCACGGCGGTGTTGGCCTGGTCGACTTGTTCCACCGTTACATATTGTTTCTGCAATAGGGGTTCAATGCGATGCAGATTGTTCGTCGCGAGTTTAAGTTGCGCTTCGGCAGCTTGAACGGCTGCCTGTGCGCGGGTAACTGCAGCCTTTGCGACATCCACGCTGCTGCCGGCGGTCTGGATTCCGGTCTTCGATTGACTGACTGCTGCAGTTGCTGCCTGTACGGCGCTTTGTTGTGCTGCGATCCTGCGCTTGGCGTCGATGATCTGCTGCTCCAGCGCTTCCTGGTCTGAAAGCGTCTGCTGTAGCGCGTACTCATACGGTCGGGGATCGATAACAAATAAGAGGTCACCCTTCTTCACGAAGGCGTTGTCTTTAACAGCGAGTTGAATCAGGCGTCCACTGACCTCCGGGGCGATCTCGATATAGTTGGCCACGACGCTGGCGTCATCCGTGCGTGGGTTTCGATTGGTCTGAAAGATGACGACCAGCAATGCCAGCGCTGCAGCCACGGAGACGCCGATGCCGATCCATCTGCCGAGCTGCTTGCGTTTGAGGGTTTCAGTCGCCTGATCCATATGCTTGTCCTTTATCGGAAGAAGATCAGCCACAACAAGCTCGTGAGAAGAATGACGACGCTTGGGTAAAAGAGCGCTACCGGGCCGATCTCCGACTCAAGCCGATAACGTAACAGTACAAGGCGTAATCCGCATGCAAGAATTATGGCAATCGTCAGACATACCATCCAGACGGGGAAGAACGATCCCAGGACGTCGACCGAGGGCGCGCGTCCGCAACCGCTGCACAACAGGCAGATCGTTGCGAGGTAAAGCGGCTTTGTCCCTGGTGCGTTTTTCTTCTGGTTCATCGTTGTGGACCGTCCTGTGTCGATGTTTTTGTCGCGGGTGGCTGAGTGCGTAACAGGTTGCCGGTAACAAACTCCAGATCAACTGCCTCAAGAAAAAGCTGCGATCGGGCCGAAACGCTTGAGAGTCGCGCCTGCGCTAGCTGTCTTGCAGCCGTAACGACGTCGATCAGATTTTTTACTCCATAGTTATAAGCGTCGAGTGAGGAGGAGTAGGATGCGCTGGCCGAATCGAGCAACGCCACTGCAGCCTGCTGCTTTCGCAGTGCGGTGCGGAAGGCGATGTAGGCGGTCCACACTTCGCGTGTGGCCTGGTCGCGCTTTTCGGTCATCTCGTCCTGAGCTTCGCGGCGCCTGGATTCGGCGATGGCTACCTCGCCTTTGCGCGCCCCACCGTCGAAGATGCGCCACTCCACGCCCAGGGTGGCGGCCCATGTTGGTTGACTCGCATTTCCAAGCTGACCGTAGTCTGCGGTAGGCCATATCGAGGTCTGTGCGGCAGATCCGGACAGAACGATCTTGGGTTTGTACTCGGCTTTGGCTGCGCGGATGGCATCGTCGGCTGCGCGAATCTCGGCAGCCTGCGCCATGAGATCGGGGCGGTCTGCAATCGCGCGATCGATCAGCGCATCGATGGACATGGTCAAGGACTCAGGCAGCGGAGCGCTCTTCTGCGCGTCGATTGTGATGTTGGGTGATGGTTCGACGCCGATCACTTCCGTCAACGCAACACGCGCAATTTTCTCGTCGCCGTCGGCTGATTCCATATCGAAGACGGCTTGCGACGTTTCGGCCCGGGCATTCAACACATCGGGTAGCGTCGAGCGTCCGTTCTTCAATTGCGTTTCGGCGGCGTCCTGTGTTGTTTGCGCGGTCTTGAGCGTCTCCTGTGCGGCTTGCAGACGCTCCTGTGCGGTCAGAAGCTTGTAGTAAGAGCTGGCCACACGGAAGGCCACCTCCTGGTTCGCCTGGATGAAGTTCGCACTGGCTGCCAGCTTTTCGGCGGTCGCTGCATCCACCTTTGCTTCGCGCTTGCCGAAGTCGAAGATCAGATACTCGAGCGTAACCTCAGGGACTACCGCCGGTATCTCAACCATGACATAACCGCGTGGAGCCAGCGGCTTCGGGAAGGGATTAATGATCCGCTGATCTCCAAAGGCAGCCGCGGCGGCCAAAACTGGAAAGTAGGCGCTCCTTGCAATGCCGAGTTCATCAGCCTTCTGCTTGGCGCGTTCCCACACAATGCGAGTGTGCGGATTGTTGTGTTCGGCGATGTCGATGAGCTCGGCCAGTGAGTAAGAGTGTGTGGCGTCGAGGGTTACGGTCTTTTCTTGTGGAGTGGCATGGGCAACGCAATCGGCTGCCGAGCCAGGAGTGGAGGCGACTCCAGCGCATTGTCCCAGTCCTGTTGCTGCCGACCCTGCGATCAGGGCCAAAGACAGGATAAGCAGCCTGAATCCAAGTGGTTCCGGACCAGACGTGGATATGTTTCCCACGTTACTGAGTTCGGTGCCGCTTGAGCGCATTGTCCAGTCTCGTAACATTTTTGCTACGCTGCCAATCCACGGTCCCAACACGGCGATTCTCCATACTATCAATTTCTTCGGGGCGGTCCTGCATCGAGGGAGACTGCTTTCTTTGTTGCCAGAAAATTGGATGATTGCTGTCGGTTCGGTCTGAAAAATGACGTATGTAGCTCTCGGAACATCTACTGACACAAAGATTTCCACACTGTATACTCGCCTTATAAACCACATTCCTGTGGCTTTAAGTGCACGCTTGGTTTCCAGCGGTCGGGTGCCGAACCATGGAGGACTACGGACCATTTCCCCCGAAACATGATCCCTCGAAAGCGGGAGATCGTGGTGTGCGCACCCCCCTGAAAGGGGAGAGTTCGTCTGCAGGGGAGTTGTCGAGCGATGCGCCTACGTTGTTCGGCGCGCCAGATGCTGAGAGATACAAGGAATCGAGTCAGACCTATGGGGGCTCGCGCCTTTCGCAGGATGGACCACGGAGCTACCCAGGTACGGGAGGGCAGCCCATCCTTGAGGTTGGATCTGTGGTGGCACACAGATATGAAATTGTCGCGTTGCTCGGCGAAGGCGGCATGGGGGCAGTCTATAAAGCGAAAGATCTTGAGCTGAACCGAACGATTGCTCTGAAGACGATACGGCACGAACTTGGCGGAAACCTGGCCATCGTCGAGCGCTTCAAGCAGGAGCTGATCCTGTCCACGCAGGTGACCCATCGGAATGTCGTCCGCATCTTTGATCTGGGTGAATCGGATGGGATGAAGTTCATCACGATGGAGTACATCGAAGGGAAGGACCTGCGCACGATCATCTATGAGCGAGGGAAGCTTCCGCCGGATGAAGTCGTCGATATCATCGCGCAGGTATGCCGTGCATTGGATGCGGCACACAGCGTCGGCGTCATTCATCGTGATCTTAAGCCGCAGAACATTATGCGGGACCAGAACGGCCGCATTCTGGTGATGGATTTTGGATTGGCCCGCACGCTTGAAGGCGACGGCATGACGATGTCGGGCGCGCTAGTGGGCACGATGGAGTACATGTCTCCAGAACAGGCGCTGTCGAAGAGTCTGGATCAGCGGTCGGATATCTATTCGCTAGGCCTGATCTTTTACGAGCTTCTAAGTGGAGAGTCGCCTTTCCGTGCCGACACCGCATTGGCGAGTCTGATTCGTCGGACTCAGGAGCGGGCGATGCCGCTATCCCAGTGCACGAGCAACATCTCTGGCCCGCTGGATCAGATCGTGGCTCGATGCCTGGAGCGGGAGGTGGAACTCAGATATCAGAGCGCAACGGAGATTCTCGCCGATCTTGAGCTGTGGCAACGCAAAGGCGTGGTGAGCATGGTGACCTCGCAGGCCGCGCGGCGTCAGCCGGTTCTGTCGATGTGGTTATGGGAGAAGCGATGGTGGCTGTGGGGCGCGGCTGCTCTTGCTTTGGTATTTGGTATTGCAGGATATGTCGGCGTCCATTCGAAATCGGCCAGTCCGACGTCGAAAGAGTCGGGAGCCGCAGTCCAGGGGATGTCGCTGGCGATTCTTCCGTTCCGTAACTCTTCGGGAGATGCGAACGACGCGTGGATCGGAGCAAGTGTCGCTGACATGCTGAGCACGGACATCGGCCAATCGGCCCACCTGCGCACGGTTTCGACGGATCGTCTTCATCAGGTGCTTTCGGATCTTCGTATTGGCCCGGATACAGTGATCGATCCCGATACGGTGCGGCGCGTGGCACAGTTCAGCAACGCGGACATTGTTGTTTCAGGGCAGTACGCGCGGTTTGGCGATCAAATTGTGATCGATGCCACGATCCGGGACATCAAGCGTGGGCAAAGTGTCGCTGTGAAGGCGCAGGCGCTCGCGAAAGATCTACCGACAGCGATCGACAGTCTCGCGGATTCAGTGCGGAAGAATCTGTCGCTTTCGCCGGATGTGTTACAGGAACTAAAAGCCCAGTCCTTCAAGCCGAACTCCACGTCAGTGGAGGCGTTGCGTAACTATAACGAGGGCCTTGCGTTGATGCGCGAAGGCAAGAACCTGGATGCGTACAAGAGCTTTCAGGTCGCTACCAAGGACGATCCGCAGTTTGCCCTGGCCTTGTCGAGACTGGCCGAGGTGCAGTCGGAGCTTGGCTTTGAGAGTGATGCGGAGCAATCGTCGCGCAGGGCAACGGAGCTTGCCAGCAGCGAAGACCTGCCGCTGCCGGAGAAATATCTCATTACCGCGAATCATGCTCGCATCATCAAGGACAATAAACAGGCGATTGAGGCTTACAAGAATTTGGCGGCGAGCTGGCCAAGCGACGTGGATGTTCAATACAACCTCGGCGGCTTGTATATCGCGACCGGTGACTATGCCAAGGCGCGAGATATGTTCTCGAAGATTTTGCAGGCTGATCCGAAGAACATCAAAGCGCTCTGGCAGATGGGAGTCGTGGAGGCTTTGTTTTTCGGAAATCCTCAGGCCGCGCTTGATTCGCTCAGCAAAGGATTGAATCTGGCGACCCAGGTAGACAACCAGGAACAGAAGGCGCTGATATTGCTTTCTATGGGAATTTCGTACAAGAAGCTGAATAATCCGGAGGAGGCTCTTCGCAATTTCGAAGAGTCGATTGCGATCAACGAGAAGATCGGTCAGAAGCGGGGAGTGGCCGCTGCACTGGCCGAAGTGGCGAATCTCCAGGCGCAGAGAGGGAATACGGACGTTGCGCTGACTGACTTCAATAAAGCGTTGGCGCTGCTGCGTGAGATCGGGATGAAGAAGGAGGCAGGGGACACCCTGGTCGACATAGGCGTCGTCTACCAGGATCGCGGGGAGTACGATCAGGCGCTCCAGAGGTACAAGGAAGCGCTACAGATCCAGCGGGAGACTGGCGACCAGAACTACGAAGCCCTTTGTCTGAACAACATTGCTGATGTGTACCTGGCCAAGAGCGATACCGACAATGCCTTCACGTACTACCAGCAGGCTTTGCAGTTGCGGGAGAAGTTGGGTGTTTCCGCACGTATCTCGGAGACGCTGGGGGGGCTGGCCGAGGCCTACACTCAGACAGGCCAGTACGATGCTGCACTCACATCATTGATGCGGGGGTTGGAGCTCTCTCGTCAGGTTGGGGATGCTCGTCAAACGGCTCTGCTGTCGCACCAGATCGGTCTGGTATTTGAATACCAGGGACGGTTCGGAGCGGCAGTGAAATCGATGCAGGAGAGCACGAAAACTTTTCGTGACCGTGGAGAACATGGCAGCGATATGGCGATACTTCTGAATGATCTGGCTGGCGCTCTGGCAAGGGCCGGCAGAGGAGACGAATCTTCCAAGCCCTTGGATGAGGCGGAGGCCATTGCGCGTGAGGTGAAGAACGATGCGCTGATAGCGCAGATTTTGAATACAAGAGGCGATGTGGCGTTCTATCGAGGAGATATTAAAAGCGCCGATCAGTTCTACAAATCAGCCCTGGCGTTGAGTACCCACGCCAAGGATAATGACACGCTTGTGTTGTCAAAATTGAATGTGGCAAGAATGGCGATGGCCCAGGATCATCCAAAAGAAGCGCTCGGCATGTTACGGCCACTGAATTCGAGTGACACGGCGAACGCTTATCTGTCGCTGCAACGCGCGATCGCGAACGCTCAAGCTGAAGTCGATACCAGAGATTACGCTAAGGCCGAGCGCGATCTGGAGCAGAGCTTAGCTCGATCGGAGAAGGCCGGAACGCGGCTCGATTCGGCCAGAATCAACTATCTGCTCGGTACGTCGATGAGACTCCGCGGTACTGCGGAGAAGGGGCGCAGTTCGTACTATTACGGCGAAACCTTACGGTTGCTCGATGCAATTCGAGCAGATCCCGGTGCAGAGAACGTTCTGCATCGCGCCGATCTCAAGACGATCTATGATGACGCAAGGCAGTGGAAGATGTAAGTACTTTCACCGCCAAGCCCAAGCGAGTCACCGTACCAGTGTGCTTGCAGTCGACTGGTTGTTGCCCGGGTGCGAATCGGGATTGGCGCTACTTACACTCGCGGTATTCTTTATCACCGTTCCTTTGGATGCGTCGGCTCGAACGACAATCTGAATGACCAGCGCGGAGAAGCGTAACAATTTCGAAGGAGCTAGTGTATTTGCATCACAGCTGACAGTATTGCTCGCAAACGAGCAGTGGGCATTCGCTGAGGGGATTGTGCAACCTCTCAAGTCGCAGGCAAAGACCTGTGCGGTGGCGCTGAGGAATGTGACGCCGGCAGGGAGTGGGTCGGTCACGACAACCTTTGAGGCCGTGGTGTCGCCGAGATTGGCCGCAGCGATGTCATACGTAAACGAGTCATTGTGACGTACCAGGAGCGGTGCGACTTTAGCTATGACAAGATTTACCGCGGGAGCAACGACCTGGTATGTTGCCGAAGCAGACGTGTGATTTCCAGCGGCGTCGACTACGTTGGCGAGAAACGTCTTGATACCGGGGCTTGAGGTATCCACCGTGTTGGTAATGGGGCCGGTGTTCAAGGTGGTTCCCGGGGCAAAGGTTGCTGTGCCGCACGTGACGATTCCGGACCGGTCGTCCTTACAGCTATACGTCACGGTGACTTGCTCGCCCAGCGTGTAGGAGTTCGCAACCCCGCTATTGGTGGACGGTGCGAGAGAAAACTTCAGGCTGGATACGGTGGGGGCCACGGTGTCTATGTTGATTGGGACCGTGTAAAAAGACGTCGACCAGCTGAGGTTTGCGTCCTGAGTGAATTTGAGCTCTTCGGTTCCGGCGCAGTCCTGGGCGAAATAGTGAAGGAGATACTGGCCGTCTGCGGGAAAGGAGATTTGTGAAGACGCAGTGAAGACAGAAGCCGCAGGCGTGGTGGGTGCGGCCGACGTTGGGCAGGACACAGAATTTGTCAGAACTGTATCCGTGGCAATGGGCAGTTTTGGAGAGGGTTGAGGAACGGCTGAGGCAAGAGCTGTGCCGTAGGTGATGCTCTGTATAGGCGCTGGCACAAAGCTGCTTTGTTCGGGGAGAGCAGGCACAAGAGTGGAGAGGTCCGGTGGCTGGCTGGAAAAATCTACCGTAGGAGTCTGGCTGTTGATCCATCCACCAGGATGCTGGCCTTCAACAGTGACGGTGGTCAGATCCTCTGGAACGCCTGCCACGGGGATGAAGGTTGAATTGGGGTGATCACCGGTTCCAGACAAGGCATAGAGTCCCGGTCCTGAGAAATCTGTTAGCAGGTTTTGTGGACAGAGTTCCGTGCCGAGGCCTGCTGCAGGATCGAAGATGCAGGGGCCTCCGGTCCACCCTTCCTTGGCCATCAGGAAGCCGATGCCTTGATGGAAGGTTGGGCCGTTTGGAAGAGTGATGTCAGGAAGAGTGAAGCTGGGGCCGTCGAATATGTCTTCGAAGATCTCGTTACGAAGCTTTGATAGGGGGCAGAAGGCGCCACTCTCATTGGAACTGGCGCCAACCTGACACTCCAGCGTGAAGAGCTTGCAAGCTGGCTGGCCATTTGGCAACAGTTCGCCGGTGTGGATCAGGCAACTTGAGGTAGCAAATGACGTGCCGGGAACCCAGACAGGCTGGAACGATAAAGGATCGATGGGTAGATCCGCGGTATTTGGGATCGTACCGTCTGTAATCGCAAGACTGCCTGCGCCTTGCGCTACGGATAAGTCATAGGTGAATTGAACCTGCTGGTTTGTGGAGGAGTCAAATGGGAAATTCTGGGTCAGCGCTGAAGCCGGAGGGTTGTTTTGTGGAATGGGGTTGCCGGTGACCTTGGATGGACCTGTGACACCTGCTTGCGTACAGCTTGTATCCAGATAAAGGGTCGAACTCGCCAGGAATGAGCCTGTGTCGACCAGGTCAATCTTTATCTGTATGGAGCCGGGCTGAAGACTGCTGCTGATATCGATAGGAGCAACTCCGCCAGTGCTTGTAAAAGTATCAGGATCCTGCCCGGTGAGATTACCTTGCCCAGCCGGAATCTGGTAGCTCGGAGTGAAGCAATCAAGCTGAATTCCATCCGGTGTGGAGTCGGAAGACCCACCACGGCAAACATTGACTGGGCCGGTGGAACCGCTGTTTGTCGTAACCGTCAGGTTAACGAAGTTATCGGCGAGAACATTTCCTGTGCCATCGGGAGTAGAGGAGAGCACGGCCCGAATGGGTGAAGAGCCGCAGTTCAGGGCCACAGTCGAGCTGTTGAAGACCACCTGATTCGCGCCGAATCCCGTACCGTTGGTGGATTGGCGAACGTTCGTTGGGCCAAAGAGCAGGATGGAATTCGTCTGGGCGTGCATGTTAGAGGTGGCTGTTACAGTGCATGCAACGGCGACGATGGTGCGCAGAAAAGTTACAGATTTCATTGCGCTTTCCTCCTACAGTTTTCGTTCTCACATGTCGTCATGGCCACGCTAGAAAAATGCGCGCAGGGCTGCGAGAACGAGCAAATTTTGAAGAAACCGTCGAGGGGAGGATGGTGCCAACGGAATCTATCCGGGGCCCGTTTTTACAATGGGAGGATTGTCTAACCCTTAGGTAGCTCTGTCAATGTGAAAATTGCCACGGAATTGTAGCGAACTTCGCACCAATGGATACGGTCTTGTGTCTTCGCCCGAAGCGTTGCGGCAAGTCAGACCCAAACACCATTATGCGACGTAATTCTCAAGCGTTCCGATTCCATCAATATTGATACAGATAATGTCTCCGCTTATGAGCGTGAAGTCATCCGCGGGAACGACGCCCGTCCCTGTCATGAGAAACACGCCTTGGGGAAAGCTATTGTCGCCAAAGAGAAACCTGACCAATTCCTGTGGCTCGCGTTTAAGTTCTGCTAAAGTCGTGCTCCCAGCGTAAACGGTTTTGCCATGCCGAGTGATCTCTAACCTGATAGCGGTTGTTTTCGTCATCGGCTCGGTTGAAAGAAGAACGCAAGGACCTAGCGCACAGCTGCCATCATAGATCTTCGCCTGTGGCAGATAGAGAGGGTTTTCCCCTTCGATATCGCGTGAGCTCATATCATTGCCGATGGTGTATCCCACAATTGCTCCGGCGGGGCTAATCAACAGAGTTAGCTCCGGCTCAGGCACAGACCATTTGGCATCCGATCGGATACGCACGGCGCCATGGTGTCCGACGACGCGGCGCCCCGTAGCTTTGAAGAAAAGCTCAGGCCTCTCGGCAGAGTAAACGCGATCATAAAAATTACCGCCTCCAGCATCTTTGGACTCTTCTATACGCGCATTCCGACTGCGATAGTACGTTACACCGGCTGCCCAAACCTCCTGGCTCACAACTGGCGCGAGAATAGCAGTGGGGTCAAAGGTCTTTAATGCCTCGGTGCCGATCGCAGCGGCGACGCGCACGTGTAGATCGACGCTGCTAATGAGTTCGTCCCAGTCCGACGCATCTACAGGGTAGAAGTTGCCGTTCGCTTCAACGAAGATCCCATGAGCTGTACGGTAGAGTTTCAACGGATCACCTTTTCTGAATTTGCAGGTTCTGATTGAAGAGGCTGCTGGTCTATCTTGATTGCACCTCGAGCAAGCTGCGCGACGATGGCATTCACATCATAGACGCAGCCTCCCCAGACACCTCCGCTCGCTTGAACGAGTGCGGCCCAGAGACGTGTATCGTCAGGCAGCGCAGGATGAGGCGCAAGGTCTTCACGCGGTGCACGAGAAGCGAGACGGCGGCTTCCCTCTTCCGGAGAGAAAAGATTGTTACCTTCGCCGATCAAGTTGACAGTGCCGCGCAGACCAGCTCGATCAACCACAATTTCGATCATGTCCCCCTCACGTACGCGACCGATTGGGCCGCCAGCAAGCGCCTCTGGCGAGATATGGCCGAGGCAAGCACCTGTCGAGACTCCGCTGAACCGAGCATCCGTAAGTACGGCCACATGTTTGCAGAAAGGGAGATTCTTCAGTGCCGAAGTGACTTGATAGATCTCTTGCATTCCGGCACCAGCCGGTCCACCGCAAATGAGCACGACTACGTCTCCATGCGATATCACTCCCCGTTTGATAGCGTCAATCGCCGCTGCTTCGGTAATAAAAACGCGGGCGGGCCCGGTATGGCGATAGACGTTGTCTTGATCGATAAGAGAAGGGTCAATGGATGTGCTCTTGATGACGCATCCATCTGGAGCCAGATTGCCAACAGGGAAACAGACTGTCGCGGATAGACCTCTCCCCCGCGCGCGATCCGGGGAAAGAATCACATCGTTGGCATCGACATTATCCAGCGCGAGAAGCCTGTCCTTCAGTGCGCCACGTCGTTCACTCTGCTCCCACCAATTGAGGTTTTCGTCGAGAGTCTCTCCGGTAACTGTGCGTACAGTGCAATCCAGCAGCCCAGCTCGACGCAGATGCAACATAACTTCCGGTACGCCGCCGGCCAGAAACACCTGAACGGTAGCGAAGTTGTTCGGTCCATTCGGAAGTGCATCTACAAGCCTGGGAACTGCCCGATTGATCGAGGCCCAGTCTGATGCTGACGGCCGTCGCAGTCGGGCTGCGTGCGCAATGGCAGGAACATGTAACAGCAAATTCGTCGATCCGCCGAAGGCCGCGTGGAGCACCATGGCATTGCGAATAGCGGCATCCGTGAGCACATCGCACGTTCCTATGCCGAGGTGAACCATTCTCAGGATGGCGCGAGAGGAACGCAGGGCTGCATCCAGCCAGATGGGCTGACCCGACGGAGCAAGCGCGGCATGTGGCAGCGATAGTCCCAGCGCCTCAGCGACAACCTGAGAGGTGGCAGCTGTTCCAAGAAACTGACAGCCGCCACCTGGTGTCGCACATGCTCGGCAGCCCACCTCCGCGGCATACTCAAGCGTGATCTGATTCTGTGCGTACCGAGCGCCGATGGTTTGCACTTTGCCTGCATCCTCGCCGTTTTCGGGGAGAAGGGTGACTCCACCCGGGACGAGAATACTTGGCAGCGCCCCGGACGACGCAAGCGCCATCATCATTGCGGGCAGACCTTTGTCGCACGTCGCCACGCCGATCACGCCTTTGCGTGTCGGAAGCGAACGCATAAGTCTCCTCAAAACGATGGCGGCATCATTGCGATAAGGTAGCGAGTCCAGCATCCCATCCGTGCCTTGTGTGCGGCCGTCGCAGGGATCGGTGCAGGCTCCGGCAAACGGTACGGCATGGCGGTTGCGAAGCTCACGTGCAGCCTCGGCCACCAGCAACCCAACCTCCCAGTGGCCAGTATGAAAACCAAGTGCGATGGGCGTTCCGTCCTGTGCGCGCATCCCTCCGTGCGTACTGAGGATCAAAAATTCAGGATCAAGCAAGCGCGCAGCTTCCCATCCCATTCCAGTGTTCTGCGAGAGCCCAAAGAGATTGCCGGAAGGCTGGGTCAACAACATCTCCGGAGTGATTGGCAGCGTCCCTTCAGGACCCGGCGCATGCGTCTTTGTCTCGCGAAACACTGAGGCTTCACTCTCAAACACCTGCGCTGCAGTAACCGAGCTCTTTGGATTGATTGTCATACCTCGTTATGAAATCTCAGGTCGAACATGTTGTAGCGTTGAGACGCTTGGTGCAGGACGCAGGCAGAGCAGAAGCACTGCGGAGCACACCAACGAGAGCGCCATAAGCAAATATCCAGCGCGCGAGTTACCCGTGACCGCCTGAAGAAAGCCGACGAAGTAGCTGCCAAAGAAACCTCCCAGGGCGCCACAACTGTTGATCAGCGCAAGCACCTCAGCCGTTACATTGCGCGGTACGCGTTCCGGTACGATGGCGAAGAACGGACCATAGGGCGCATACATGCAACCGCCTCCCACGATAAGACAAATAAACGCGATGGTAAAACTCTTCTGCGCAAACAAAAACGATCCGAGCAGTGCGATTCCCGATATCAGTAGAAATGGCCACACCAGGGATTGCCGCTTGAGGGTTTTGTCAGAGATCTGCGACACGAGCAACATAAGGATAATTGCTGCCAGATACGGCAGAGCAGAGAGTAGCCCTGTCTTACCCATCGCTAAGGCGCTCCCTTGTCGCACGATCGTCGGCAGCCAGAGCACAAATCCGTAGACACCAAGGCTCCAGAAAAAATACTGCGCCGAGAGCAGGAGCACATCGCCACGCAGCAGTGCGATCCGTACGGCCGGTACGGGAGCGACAGAGAGCTGTTCCTGTGCGAGTTGCCTCTCGAGAAACTCCTTCGCGCCTGGCGTCATCCACCTGGCCTCAGAGGGCTTGTCTTTCACGAAGAGTATCCACACCACGGCCCACAAAATGGATGGGACACCCTCGATGATGAATGTCTTTTGCCATCCGAACCCTTGAATGAGGTAACCGGTGATCGCGGACATCCAAAGCACCGTAACCGGATTGCCTAGAATCAGAATCGAATTGGCGCGCGACCGCTCGGCACGCGTAAACCATCGCGTCAGCAGAAGCAGCATGGCCGGAAAGATCAGACTTTCCGCTATGCCGAGCAGAAGGCGAACAAGGGCAAGCAACCAAAAGGTCCGAACAACGCCCGTGAGCGCGGCAAGGGAACCCCACGCAATGAGAGCGAAGAAGACCAGGCGGCTCGCGCTGCGCTTCCTTGCAAACGACGCTCCCGGTACCTGAAAGGCGAAGTAACCGAGAAAGAATAAGCTGCCGAGGAGAGATGCCTGTTTATCGGTGATGTGCAGCGTCGTTGCCAGTCCCGCCGCGGCACCAAAGCCGTAGTTCGCCCGGTCCAGATAAGCAAGGCTATAGGTTACGAACACGGCCGGCAGAAGATACAACCAGCGTTTACGAAGACTCGCGGTCGTATCGCCGTCCGCGGCCTCAATGCTGTCGTTCGCAGCGGGGGGCACCTTCGTTACCTGCATACGTGAATTCATGCTGCCTTTCAACACGACGCTTCAATCACCACAGTAGGCACTGATCCGCTGGCAACATGCAACTCTACTATGCCAGACTTGCCTTTGGTTGACCGTCATTATTCCCCGGCATAGGAACATCTGTATGTTCTTATAAAAAGCATCACTCCATTTCAGAGGGCCCTCATGAAGATCCGAGCCAGTTTCTGGTGTCTCCTCCTTGTGCTTTCCATCTTCGCAACCGGCGGCTTATACGCGCAGACCACAGCTTCATCAACAGCACCGAGCGCTTCCCAGGAGGCGATGGATCACGATCTGCTTGAAGTCACCATCCCACAACTCGAACAGTTATACCGCAGCCATAAATACACCGTTACCGAAGTCGTGCGCTGGCATATCGCGCGCATCGAAAGGTACAACGGAATCTATCGCGCCGTGCAGAATCTGGATGTGCAGGGAGCTCTCGCCACCGCTGCCCGCGAGGACGCAGAGGCAAAAGCGGGTGGCAGCAATTTTGTGCGCGGACCCATGTGGGGCGTTCCGATCGTGACAAAGGCAAACACCAGCATCAAGGGTCTCGTCACGACGGATGGATGGAAAGGCTACCTCATTCCCGGCCATGAGCTGGTCGCTCCCAAGGATGCGACGATCATCACCAAACTGCGTGCTGCAGGAGCTGTCATTCTCGGGCAGACGAACATGCCGGACTTCGCCGCAAGCGATACCAATCGCAGTACGGCGTACGGACGGACAGGAAATGCCTACGATGTGCGTTTCAGCCCCGGTGGTTCGTCTGGAGGCACCGTCACCGCCGTCACGTCAAATTTTGCAGTGCTCGGCAATGGAACCGACACTGGCAACTCGATTCGCATGCCGTCCGCCACCAGTTCTGTTGTCGGCGTCTTTCCAACGCGCGGCCTGGTGAGCATCGCTGGCATTGCGCCGCTTGACTGGCTGCTCGACAACACGGGTCCAATCGCCCGCACCGTGACCGACGCCACCATTGCGCTTGATGTTATGACCGGAGAAGATCCGCACGATCCCCGAACAATCGGTTCCGCTGCCCAGGCCCAACGCGGTCCGTACACGCAGTACCTCAAGTCAGATGCACTCAAAGGAAAACGCTTCGGCGTGCCGGCTTTCATCCTTAGCGGGGCAGGAATTCCATTTCAAGGCATTCCGGCGGCTGCGTCGCCGAGTGAGGTCGCGCAGGATACCGAGGACTCTCGTGAGCTACTAAGGCCGGAGACACGCGCTGCCTTTATGAAAGCCATCGAAGGCCTCCGCGCCGCCGGTGCAACCGTCATCTTCGACGATTCCATCCTCCCCGACAGTTTTGCTGTGACTGTGGCTCGCGTCGGCACATTTCCATACGTCCGCGAAGGAACGGAAAAGTTTCTCGCGGAGTATGGCCCAGCCCAATACCACTCAGCAGAAGAGTACGAGAAGGCCGTTGGCTCTCCTCTGCCGCACACCATCATCGGTGGCGTAAGTTCAACAAACCCAGAGGGCAGACGATCTTTGCCACAAGCCCTGATCGAGACTGATCCGCAGGCCGAAGCCAACTTCTTTGGCCCCCGTAAAAGGGCGCTCGATGCATACAACGAAACATTGGACCGGCTGCACCTCGACGGGTTCGTCTACCCAGCAACGCAGATGCCTCCGCCCGATGAGACCATGCCGCAGAACGGAAAGATAAGCGAAGGCCCACACAGTGCCACGGGCTGGGTGAACATGATCGGTGTCCCCGCGGTTGTCGTTCCGGGCGGTTTCTATCCCGATGGCCTGCCATTCGGTCTCGAACTGTCAGCCCGGCCATGGAAAGACGGCGACCTGCTCAGTTGGGCCTACGCGTATGAGCAGACAACCCAGCACCGCAGGCCACCAGTACTCGTCGAAAAGGGCCTGCTGCCTAACGCAAGATGACCCGAATTATCACGCTTATTTGATGACCCCGCGTTCGCTGTTGGCGATGAAGTCGGCAAGATAAGCAACATGCTCGCCGGCATTGCCAGCAGCGATCGTCTCCCGCATCGCCTCCAGCGCCTGCGTCGTATTCATCTTCGACGCCAGCAGTAGCCGATACGCCGCGCGCAACTCCTTCATCTGCTCCGGCGTGAACCCGCGCCGCTCCAGCCCCACCTTATTCAAACCATACGCATGATTATTGCGTTCAATCGAAGTCAGCGAGTACGGCAGAACATTCTGCGTGATCGTCGTGCCCCCGCCGATGTAGGAGTATTTGCCAATCCTGCAGAACTGGTGCACCGGGCACAGCGCGCCCACCACGGCATAATCTTCGACAATGACATGCCCAGCCAGCGTCGCCGAGTTCGCCAGAATGCATCCGTTCCCAATAGAAGAGTCGTGGCCAATATGCGTGTAGGCCATGATCAGGCAGCCCGATCCCACACTCGTTACGCCACCGCCGCCCGCCGTCCCCCGCGAGATCGTGACATACTCGCGAATCGTATTCCCATCCCCGATCTCCAGCCGTGTGGGCTCACCAGCGTACTTCAAATCCTGTGGTGCGACTCCCAGGCAGGCGAACGGATAGACGCGGTTCTTGCTGCCCATCGTCAGGTGCCCATCCAGCACAACGTAGGAGATCAGCTCACAGTCCTCCCCCAGCACAACGTTCGCGCCGATCGTGCAGTACGGCCCCACTGTGCAACTCGCCGGAATCTGCGCGCCCTCCGCGACGATCGCTGTCGGATGGATGCTCACTCAGCCGGCACCTCAGTGGCCTTCTTCGGAGCACGCGGCACCACTTGGCACATCACAATCGCGTCACACACCAATTTGCCGTCAACCGTGATGTTGCCCTGCATCCTTACCGCACGGCTACGCCAGTTCAACACCGTCACCTCGATGCGGAGTTGATCCCCCGGAGTCACAGGACGCCGAAACCGCGCATTCTCGATTCCCGTAAAGACCATCAGCTTTGAATCGCGGTCAGGAATCTCGGTTAGCAGAAGAGCACCGCCAGTCTGCGCGATCGCCTCGACCATCAGCACGCCCGGCATGATCGGATAGTCAGGAAAGTGTCCCTGAAAGTGCGGCTCGTTCATCGTCACGTTCTTGATGGCGACGATGCGCTGCTTGCGCTCCATCTCGACGACGCGGTCGATCAGCAGGAACGGATAACGGTGGGGCAGGATGGACATGATTTCAAGGATGTCCATTGTCTGCTTCGGCGCAGACTCCTGCGCGGCTTCAAGGCTCTGTTCTATATCACTCATAGCAGCCCTGAGTATAAACCGCGGACTACTTCTTCTTCAGCAGGCTATCCGGATTGAACAGGTCAGGCGACAGCCCCTGGTTGTACTGCACCTTCGTCAGAAACCGCTGATTCGCAATCTCCCCATCGTGATACCGCGTCATCGTAAACGCCGTCGGCAGCCCCTGAATCGTGTGGTAGTCGCTGTACTCCTCAACGTCTTCGTCATGGTCCTTGAAGGTCTCATTACGCCACTCGAACTTCCGCCGTGTCGGAAGGTGCGTCGTGGAGTCGAGGTCGATCGTCACTGCGTCATTGTTCGCGCTGAGCACCGTGACTTTATCCACCATCCTGCGATTCACCATGTCCGTACCCTCAGCGATGACCATCACCCCCGGAGCCTTCAGCCAATTCTGCACAACGCTCTCAATAGAATGATTTCGCCTGCGCAGGTAATCCTCCACCTGTTCCTTCGGTAGCGTTGTCCGGCCTTTGTACGTCACCTCGTAGCCGTTGTCGGCAGTCCATATCTGAACCACGTCAATCTTCTTGCCCGGAAGAATCATGCTCTTATCGGTCAGGAACCCGATGCGCTCGGCCCCCGTCTGAGTCGCGTCCGGAAACTGCCGCCACCCCGTGAACTCAACCACGTTGAGGTTTGGCTGCCCCTGAAAGAACGCCGCAGTCCTGCCCCAGACCTGCATGTCCTTACGATCGAGCCATGCCTGTCCACCCAGCGCCTCGACCATCTCGTCCAGCAGTTTGCGCCCTAGTTGTTCCTGCGTCAGTCCCGCAGGCCGCGACGGTGCCGCACTCGGAATATCGCTTGCCTGCGCAAACAACCGCGGTGAAGCCATCACGCCAATCAGCACAAGGCAAACAGCAATTCTCTTCATTCCAACTCCATCAACCAACCAGCACAGCGCCGCCATTCACGTTGAAAATCTCACCCGAGACAAACCCCGCCAACGGCGTGCACAGAAATAATATAGGTCCGGCAATCTCCTCCACCCGGGCAGCGCGTCCCAGCGGTATCGTGGCCAGTACCTTCTTGGACGTCTCCGGATGCTTCAGGGCAGCGGCCGACATCTCCGTCTCCACCCACCCCGGAGCCACGCAGTTGCAATAGATCCCCTGTCCAGCCAGCTCGCTCGACAAACTCTTCGTCAGGCTGATCAGCGCGCCCTTGCTCGCCGCATAGTCGGCATGGAAGGCCTCGCCCCGTTGCCCCGCCGTCGAACTCACCAGCACAATATGCCCCCGGGCCCCGCCATTCGCGCTCTGTCGCTGCATCTGAGCCACCGCGGCCTGCACCAGCCCAAACGCGCTGTCAAGATTGATCCCCAGCGTCCCCCGCCACTGTTCCGTCGGCATCGTCGCGATAGGCGCGTCATGCGAAGGCCACACCCCATGATTCACCACCAGGCAATCCACGCGCCCAAACGCAGCCACCGCCGCAGCAACCAGAGCCGCACCATCCTCCGGCGCAGCTAACTCCTGCTGAACCCCACGGCATACCTCCTCGCCGCCGCACTCAGCGACCAGTTCTCGCGCTCGATCTTCAGCAGCACGATAGCTGAACACCACCCGCGCCCCCGCCCGCCGAAACATCCTCACTACTGCCGCGCCAATTCCACTCGACCCACCCGTAATCAACGCCACCCGTCCCGCAAGTGACAAACCAACGCCCGCATCCAAAACATTCTCCATATGCTGACGCTACCCAATCTAATATGGAGGTGCAAGTTTCCAGGTCTGTCAGAACGCAGCAGTCACTTCTTTTCATCAAGGAGAGTTTGCTCATGAAGATCGCCACCCTCATCGCCCGTCTCCTCCTGGGCCTCATATTCACCGTCTTCGGCCTCAACATGTTCTTGCACTTCTTCCCCATGACACCGCCCCCCGGCGATGCCGGAGCCATGTCGGCTCTTATGTTCGCCCACGGATGGTTCAACTTCATCGGTCTCCTCTACGTCATCGCGGGCGTCCTCCTACTGATCGGCCGTTATGTAGGCATCGCCCTGACCATCCTTGGCCCCATCATCGTTGTCATCCTGCTCTTCCACATCACTTTGCTGCCGCAGGGCATCGGTATGGCGATCTTCGTGGCGCTGCTTGAGATCTTCCTCATCTACGCCTACCGAAACCACTTCGGCGATATCTTCTCCGCCAAGCATCCCGAAGCCTAGGCGCAGACCGAGCCCGATCCGCTCACCCCTTCGCTGCAGCACGTTCTGCCAGTAAAGCCCTTCGTTCGCGAATCAGTCTCTTCTGCTCCTTCGCAGGCAAGCCCAGCACAGCCCGCGTCTTCGGCGGCATCTTTGCGAAGGTAATCGCATGTGCCGCCGTCAGCTCCCGTTCCCACTCGGCCCAGCGAAACACATCCCACCGCTCCACCGCCACCCAGAAGATCCGAGCCATATACGGAGCCGGAATCACCCCCTCAATCTCCAGCAGCTCCGAATACCGCTCCGGCCCCGCAGCATATGAGATCATCGCCCGCCCATCGCCATCCAGATTCGCCAGCGCAAACATCTTCCCGCCAAGAGCCTTATCCCCCACCCAGAAGACAAGATTCGCGCCCCACTGCATCGTCTCCACGACATGCGGTAACCCCAGCAGAAATCCACGAATCCGCTCAACGTCCATGCCGAAAGTATAGTCAGCGCAATCGCAATCGAATCGCCCCTTTTGCCATGGAGGCGTCAACCACCTTACCATCCTGCGTCACGACGATCTTTCCGGCCTTCACCAGCCGCCTTGCCGCAGCCCGCGCCGGCACCATCAAACCCTCCCACCCCCGCCGAGTCTCCGTCCCACCCACCAGCTTCGCCGCCTCTGACGGACAGATCGTCTCCCCCACATTCCGTTCCGCCAGCAACTCCAGAATCGCCGCCTCCAGCGCCGCATCCGCCTCACCCGGCCGATACCCGCGACAAGAATCGCTGCAATACTTCATTACATCCCAGTCCCTTTCAAACTCCTTCCGCCACGCAAACACCCGCCCACACGCCTTGCAAATCTTGTCCTTATGCGGAGTCTCCCGCTCCGGCTTGCGCTTCTTATCCGGCACAAAATCC
>Ga0070734_10000246_pt1 | contig 140941 bp, 122 predicted proteins | sample Coa_R1_8_FD_66444 | JGI IMG/M metagenome (GOLD analysis project Ga0070734, IMG submission 66444) | Surface soil microbial communities from Centralia Pennsylvania, which are recovering from an underground coalmine fire - Coalmine... | ecosystem: Environmental > Terrestrial > Soil >... | reverse complement strand
CGCAAGCCGCATCCCAGTCCCCCCTGCTAGCAACTTCTGATATCCAATCCGGGCCCCAGGGTGAAATTGTTGGCGATCCAATACAAGATACCGAACCCCAATCCAATCGAAAATCGCTTTGACGCGCAGATAGTCGCGCAATCGGTACACGTTCTCCGGTGTATTACCAGAAGTGAGTGCAAAGGTGCTTGACCCCCTGTAGAATTCGGCCACGGGTTTTGCACTCGCCGCTTTCACGAAGTTCAGAAAGCTCTTAGGCGCCAGTGGGCCAATACTGCTAACATCCTGAACGGCTGCTATCGCCGAGTAGTCTGGAAAGATACCAAAAGCACGAAATTCGCTCTGCGCATGCGCCTTTAGCCACGTCATTGACGTTGGAGGCTTGTCTGCTTCAAATCTTGAAGGCAAGCCTGTCTTTGGTATAACAATGAGCGATAGATATGCCACGATGCAAAAACCGAATATCGCAGCCGCGCGTCTAGGCATGCCTAAGGCCAGCAATAAGCCACCAACAACAACGAAGATGAATAGAAGCAACCGGGCAGCGAGAAACTCCGGGCTCCCGTTGCCGAGCGGAATGTATACCATGAGTTCTGCCGCCGTCGCCACAATCAGCGGGACTACGGCTCCGTCACCTGTTAGACGTTGCCACCGTCGCGCAAGCCAGATAATCAACAAGAGTATGCAGGAAAGCAATGCGGTGGCCCCAAGATAGATTCGCGCGGTTTGCCAATCGACGGCAGACCACCCCTGCCTGGCCACTAGGGTCAGGATAGACGACGCTGTGGCTACAAATAGGGCGGTGATCCCGGATACCATGAATCGGCTGCGCCCCGGAGCTCGAATCCAATCTATTGCCAAGGCGGCGGCCACTACAAAGCAAAACACCGCGACTCCGTTGGAATGCTTAGGACTCTGTCGGCCCAAAATGGGAAGCAGATCGACTCCTGCCACTGGAGGAAATGATATGTAGCGCAGCAGAAGGAACGCTCCTGCCGAGGTGAAGAACAAGAATAATAGGCGTTTCGCCCATTCCGCGCTGCTCAAAGTGACCAGCCCGACCACGAGCAGGAGGGCGACTCCTGTACCGGCGTACGCGTAGAGATTCGTCCAGTCAACCACTTCGGGGTACGTCCCGGCTATCCAACTTTGGAAAAAGTGGCCAAACGCAATAGGGAAAAAGAACGCGATTATGTTCGCGTACGGGATCGGAATGAAGGATAGGAGTTCATAGTTCTTATTGAAGGTAGTGTGGAACGCCTCAACCATTGGTAGAATGTAGAATGCTGCCAAGCCGTTCCCCAGAGTGAACGCACCGAGCGTAACGAGGATCGGCCCACCCCAGCGCTGTCCGCGGTCCAGGCAGGACCCGTATGTAACACAGAATGCTACCCATACAACAGCGGCTATCATCGCAACCTGAACGAACCCAGCGAGCACGTGGAGAGCAGCTACCGCTGCCAGGACCACGTACCACCCGACACTCCGCTCTCTCATTGCCTTGGCGGTTGCCCAGAATAGGACCGGAATCATGGACAACTGATCAGCGATGTTCGGGCGAGCGATCATCAAACTGAGTGCGCCTGATAGCTCGTAAGCTATGCCTCCAAGAATCGCGGCCAAATCAGACGCCTGCAAGCCGCGCAGGAACAGGTACACGAACACTGCGGCCAAGTAATATTCGAGTACTGTTATCCAGTTTCCATATGCGTACGGAAGAATTGCCCAAAGTATCTCAAAGGGGCTGTAGGGGCCGCCATCGCCCTGTGCCGCAAAAGGCTCCCCAAGACCCTGGTAAGGATTCCACAAGGGAAGCTCGCCCGCTGTCACATACTCCCGCAATCTCGCATGCGAAGGGACGACTACCACGCCCGTTCCGTATGTTTCAATCGAGATATTTACATCGGGGCGTCGTCCATGATACGTCCCTCCGGGCACATTGGGAGTCCACGGCTCGAAAGGGTTCCATGCATAACCCCAGGCCAAAGGTACGAGATACGCAGACAGCGGAAGCGCAATCCAAACCAGAAACCGTATCCGCGCCCACGTGGCTGCGCTTGTTCGTATAGTCTCGTTGGGGTTACTCTGACTTGAAGCTGCGTCGACTATCTGTACCACCTCGTTCCCCCCATGATTCACATGTCGCCAGTTGATCCATCCCGTGTCGACTGCCAAGCAAGCTTGGTCGGTAGGTCAAAAGCTCCCGCGACTAGAAAGTTCGAGTACGCAAAACCGCACTCGGTGTTCCGATGATGTCGCCGCATGAACGAATGCCGCGCTCGCTTGTGCACCATGCATTGCAATTGATCGTCCGATTGAGCTTTTGTCAAGTCGTGCGAAAATTCTCACGCAGCGGTCACGCGCCTTGACTTCGTCGGTACTTCTGTACGGTTCACGAATGGCACGCCGTCGAGTACTTTGACCACCAAGTGTGGGGCATCGATCCGGTCCCACCCCTGTTCTGCGTGACGCGCTAACTGAAAGACAAGACGGAGCCCCGTTTGCGCTTGCGCGCCCGGCGCGTCGCCCGCGTGCGTAGCCGCACAGGATCAAACCGTGGGCCCGACCAGGTTCGACGTCCGCAGACTCTCCCATTCTCCGCGCGGCAAGCGGCAATAGGTCAGCAGCTCTGCCTGATGGTCGGTCAGCGAGACGACCGCCTGAGGACTTCGCTTCCAAATCGCTGTGCGAGGGTCCGGACACGGGCCGCGGCTGCCGCACCCAGTTGGCGCGGTGTAGATTTCACGCAGCGACTCGGCGGCACCTCGGAGACGCTGCGGCAGCTTGTCGAGCACGTTGAGCTTCTTGTGGCAACAATGCAACTGGTGCCGCGCCGCTGCGCCCGTCACCGCCCTCCACAAGCCAGACGCCCATCCTCGGAAACGCGTAGACGGTCTTGAGGCGACGCCGGCGCACATCCCGCAGCACATCGCGCCAACCCTCGTGCGACTCGTGATGGCCTTGCGCCATAGCGAGCAGTCCTTTCCGCTCTTCCTCGGTGATCCCGATGACCACCAGGGCCGCGGATTTCTCGTCCGCGGGGCCGGTCTACCGATTTAGCTGTCCTATAAGCTGTCCGCCCCGCAGTACCCATGGCGGGCAGCCGGCGGACGCCGCGTCCAGGCGTCGTATTCCGCCTGCCCCTGGGCCTTGAGCCGAGCGATCGAGGCCGGGCTGAGGGGCGCCGCCTCACCCAGCAACGCGCGGTACCCCGGTCGAAGTGTCGATTGCCAGATCTTGCACGTACAGCTTCGGCAGAACCACGCGAGGCCCGGCACTGGTCCGCTGTTAGCGCGGCAGCGCCTGCGAATGGAACGGTTCCCGGGTGGCGCGCTCGCGTGGTAGGCACACCTCGAGCCACATCCGACCGCGATCTTGGATCCTTGCTCGACGCCGCTACGATAACCGCGCCGCTGGCCTGGCCGCGGTTCGTGGCAGGCCCAGCCGAGAACCTCCTCGCCCTCGTATTCTAACGCCCTGACCAAACATGCGCTGGCATCCTCACGCGCCAGTTCGTCCAGTGTCGACCGCACTTCCGTCTCGTCGAAGCCCTGCTGAGGCCGGTACGCTGGCACCGGCATGTTCCTTTCCCTCCCGGCCATGGACGTCTCCGATGAATATGGTACGCTCGGAAAGGGTACGCTGCTTGAATTTACACCCCCTTTTAATCCTAGCTCTGTACGCTTACAAACACGTGCTGCTAGACCTGGAACGGAGCAACATCGTTCCACCGTCGGAGGCGTTGATGAGTATCGAGGAGACGCTTCCGTCCCCGCCCTCGATCCTAAGGACAAAGTGCGTCCAGAACTTCAGCATCGTCCCATCGGCGAAATAAAGGTAAAGGGTCGTCGGCCGACTCACCGGAATATCAAGCATTCGCTTCAGCCCATAGTTAAGTACCGAGGCGTCACGAGCGATCCCAACGGGCCGCGTTGCATAATGGTAGGTATCCCACATGCCTCCCCCGGCCCAGCGGCCACATCTATTACTCGAGTAAATGACCACGCCTGCCACACTGATGTGCCTGCCGGAAGTTGGTCCAATCGTGAGCCGCATGCCCGTGTCTGTCTGGTCCTGGTAAGCCCACTGCCGAGTGAAGTAAGTAATAGGCAGCGCGTAGTTGTTCGACACAAACCAAGCGCCGCGAAACGCTCGTCCCGACAATTGCCTGGGATGGTCCGCGGCGTCGTAATTCCACGGGCAGGGCACTACGCCGTGAAATTCTCTTGCCGCCCCAAAGGGTTTTACCAGTGGCATCGCATTGCCCGGCCTGGCGATGTGTTCCTTGTAGTTACAGGGGTTGCTCGTCGACTCCATCCCCCGGTAACGCACGATTTCGGACATGGATCTTCGTCACGGGTGGATTGTTGGCAACCGTCACAGTGGCGGACATCTTGTACATCGAACTCGCAGGCCGCAGTTGGATCTGAGGCCATCACGGCGCATGTGATTCCCGCTCCGCGACGGCGCAGCGCGTATGCCTGGTACGCCCTATCGCTCGCGCAACGCCGTGCATCGGCCCGAGGACACGCACGCCACGGGAATTAGGCCCTTGGGCACAACGGTGTTCACCAATTCGGCGACACTAAGCGGATCGAGGGATCCAATTTGACGATCGCCCACATGTCACGAGGGCTGGGATCCCTGGCCACCACCTCGTTGCGGAGCGCCCCTCCCCCGTCCAAAGCGTCCCGTATGAGCTGCTGCCTGGAACACTCGGTGAGTCGTTCTCTAGGGCGGAGTGCCACGAGCGCTGTTGCCATGGTCAGGTCAGGATTCGCTATGCAGACATAGTATTGAGGCCGCGCGTAGGCAATGTTTCGTGACCGGTCGGCCTCCCAGAGATAATATCCGGCGACGACTTGAGCGAGTCGGCCGCCCCCTGTGACGTAGCGGTTCTGTTCTACGGTCGGATCCTCGTAGGCCCAGGTACCTGTATAATATGTGATCGGAGCAGCGTAATTGTTGCTGACAATCGTGGCGCCTTTGTACGGGGGCCGCGCCAGTTGCCGCGCGAAGAGATAGTCCGTCGGAGGCAAGGCGCTAACGTACACGCTTTGGACCCGCGCCCAATAGACCGATCCGAGGACCAGCATAAGCACCGACAGCGCCAGCACCAGGTGCGGCCGCGCAATGAGCTTACGCGCATGCACCCGAGGCGCTGACGCCTGACGCCGCGCGACGCTCATCAGGTCCTTGCAGCTCGACCACGCGACCACAACGAGAATGTAGAAGAAAAGGGCGATCCACACGTCGATCAGGAAAACCGGCAGAGGAGCGTAACGGCTCAGGTAGCCGGCCCACAAGTAGCCCGGGAAGAACGCGTAGAGTATCGCGAAGGCAATCACACCTGCGAGCACGTACAGCAAAATCTGCACAAAGAAACGATCCCGGCGGAGCGGTAGATATTGCCGCCCGCCGTCCAAAATCATAAGCAGGCCTAGCAGCACTGTCCCCAGCAGGCCGCCCTGCAGCAACCGATCCGGGAAGTACCCCGTGATAGCACCCAACCACAATGCCGCCTTGTCGGTGTCGTATAGTCGCCAGTGGAATAGCTCGTATTGCCCGGCGATGTAGAGAAAGACGACCGCGAGGACCAAGGACTGCCACGGGATCCTCGCAAGGCCTGGAATGCTCCACCGGCGCAGCCCGTCGGCATCAACTAGGGTTACGCCGCGGTACCACCGTAGAGAAATCGCCGGAAATCGGCGCGTCAGCGCACCGAAGACAGTCAACGTCGCGATCACGACGGTCGTCGTGACCACGGACAAGCTCGGAGGCGCAAGCCAGTGGAGGGGAAATCCCGGCATGTGAGCATATTGAGCCGCGTCACGGTCGGTTGTGAGCCGGCTGCCACTCCGGGCGGCGATGCTGACGGCAGCGTAAAATACGCCGAGGGACAAGGCCCCGGCGCCCATGACGGGCCACGCAATGCGCAATCTCGAGAGGCCGGCCCAGCGGCGAGTCAGCGCACTTGAAGCAGCCGACGATCCGTGAGGTTCGAGGAACAATCTCACACGTGCGCCTTGGCGGCATATCCAGGCGGCCACAAGAACCCATACCAGCAGGAGCAGGTAAGGCGTGTCGATCCGGAGCGCCGCTCCAACAGTATGGAGAAAGGTTTCGAGGTTGAGGTATCCGCGCGTGCTAGGTTGATCGACCCAGTACACGATATGGTGGGCCATGTAGAATTTGAACGGTGCCGATCCCGCGGCCGTCTGATCGTAGAAGTTACGGCTTAGGAACGTCAACTCGATGTCGCGCCGAGCCGTGGCCCACCCAAGGTGCACAGCGCTTTGGGCAAACAAGCCTCCCAGCGCTACGAGCGCGCCGGCGCCAAGCGACGCAGCCGTGACAACCGCCACGCGCCATTGTCTCCAGTACGCCAGGAGCGCGTAGCAGACGCACATCGCCGCTGTGAAGAACGCGAAGACGATCTCGAAATAGAAGAGCGCGACCGCCGTGAGAAGGAGCAGCGCTCCCGTCCGCACCGGTTTCCTGGCGCCGAGCGCCTGGACGCATACCAGGCTCAGGAAAAACAAGAACCCGTGCCAGACGCGGAACGTGTTGACCTCCCATTGCATGAAGAGGAGATAGTCCGTCGCGAAGACGGCGCACGCGAGAAATGCGAACAGGTCCGAACCCAATCGGGAGAAAAACCGAAAACACAGGTAAATAGTGCCGCCCCCGATCAGCGCCGCGCTGATCGCAATCTGCCATTCGACCCTCGTGATGCCGAGCTGCATGAGCAGGTAGATAAAAAAGCGCGGAAAGTTTCCCTCGTGCGTGTACACGTACGGATGGGCGGCCGGTTGCGGGCTATTCGCCTCGTCCGACAATCCGGCTGCATGCCAAACACCGAACCGGAGCATATTGCGCGCATGGATCCACATCGAGAAGCTCTCGTTGTTGTCCGTGCCGTATGGGACAAAGTCTGACGACAGCAAAATCGCGCCGGCGAGCGCGAGATAGAGTCCGAGTGACGCCACAAGGAACCATGTACGGGGCGCTGCGAACGCGGGCGCGTAGAGCCGCGCTTCGCTCGCTGAATCCGGCGAGGACGGCCTGCCGACCACCTCGGCGACAGCGGACACGTTCGCCGCCTTCATACGCTCACTCCGTGATCGTCCAATAGTAGTCGCCCGTGTACCCGGTCTCCTCAAAGAACCGCCGCCAGCCGTCAGGTGCAAAGTACGTGATCGCGGTGAGTTGCCAGCGTTCGAAGTTCACCCGTTGTTCCTCGGTCAAATACGAGTCAACCTGGACGTACTTGTGCGCCCGGCTCACGCGCTCCATCTCGCGAAGCGCATCCGCGCAATGCCTTGCATCCAGATTGTGTACGGTGTTGATCGAGACCACGAGGTCAAAGGACTTGTCCGCAAACGGCAGCCGGTCCGCCGTACCCTGCACCAAGAACGGCCGTACGTCTTCCATTGCATGGCCAAGCGCGTAAGCTGAGACGTCGATCCCAGCCACCGCTACACCGGGAACAACGTGCAGGAAATCATGGAGGAGAAACCCCTTCGCACAGCCGACATCCAGGATGCGGTGCCCGGGCTGAAGTCCATAAAACTCCTGCATTCGCCTGGCCACAGCGACCCAGCGACCGTCGTACCGGTACCCGCCATACCCCTGCGTGCGGTCGCCATCGAAGTACTCTCGACCAAAGCGTTTGGCGACCTCGCGTTCGGCGGCCTTAGCAGCCTCACGTTCCCGGATCGGCCGTTTGCTGCGCGGGTACGAGTCGAGCAGGTTGACCTCGCGCACGGTCAGGAAGTTCCTGCGGGCGTCTGAAATCCTTCGAACGTCTCGCGAAGCGCCCGGCCGAAATCCGTAAACTGAAACCCTGGAGCGTGCCGCACGAAGCGCGCCACGTCGAACTCACGATGTGTGATCGGGGCGCGTCGCGGTTGATACGAAACCTCGAATTCGAGCGGTACGACGCGTCGGATTTCGTCCACCACCTGCGCAAACGACCGGCTCACGCCCGTGGCCAAGTTGAACGTTCCCTCGGCGCCCGCGTCGATAAGGTGTTCGACCCCGCGCACCAGGTCGCCAATGTATAGATGGTCTCGCCGCTCCTCCCCCCGGCCAAAAACGCGGACGACGCGGTCGCGCAGGATGGCACGAAGGAATGCATTCGGTCCGTAGGAGTTGTGCGTGTCGCCGGGCCCAAACACGGCGGTCGGCCTCAACACGAGCAGGGGAATCCCCTTCGCCTCCGCCGACTTGCGCAGCACGCACTCCGCCGTATATTTAGCGATCGCGTAAAAGGTTCCACCCGGAGCGACGGGCGTGTCCTCGTTGACGGGATGATCCTGCATCGGATAGACAGCATCCGAGCTGAGGCAGACCAACCGTGCTGGAGGGCGCGACTCCGCGAGCACACCCAAATTGGCGGCCATCGCGATGTTGTCCTGGAGCGTCTTTGGCGTGTCGCCCTTTTCGCGTGTGATTGCCGAGGCGAAAATCACCACGGCATCCGGGTCCAGCGCCGCCTCGAGGGGCTGGAGCGCATCGGCGCGGCGCAGGTCGAGGGCGCGAGAAGAAAAGCCGAGCACCTCACGGTCAGACCGTTCCAGATGCTGCCTGAGGGCGTTACCGATGAAGCCCGTGTGCCCCAGGATCACGATACGGTTCATCGACGCGTTCTCCTTATGAGGTCGCGAGGGACTCCCACTTCGCCCGGGATGTCTGGAGGCGCGGGTGGGAGACCAACAGGTGCCAAACGACCGCCTGGAAGGCCTCCGTGTGGGGCGTCACCGTCGCCGCATTGACCGCGGGAATAACGACGCAGGCGTCGGCAACACGCGCCGTGAATCCGCCGTTGCGTCCGACGACGCCACCGACGCTCGCGCCCGCGGCCTTCGCCAGCTCGATCGCCCGGACGAGGTTTGTGCTCACGCCCTTCTCCACGTCGCCGCCCCCCACGGAAAACACGAGGATCGCGTCCCTCGCTCCGAGGCGGCTCGCTCGGAGCCAGTTGGCGTACGACGTCTCCCATCCTTCGTCGTTGATACGCGCGGTGATCTCGGACACGTTGTCCGTCGGCGAGTATGCCTCGATCCCGGTGAGTTTCCGAAAGTCGTTGACCGCGTGAGACGCATGCCCTGCGCCCCCGCCCACCCCGAGGCAAAAGAGGCGCCCGCCGCGGTCTCGCAGATCGGCAAGCAGCGTCACCAGACGCTCGATCGCTGCTTGATCGATCCGATCTGCGATTGCTCTGACGTCACACAGGTACTGCCGCACAAACTCCATGGCACTACTCCCGGAGGCGCGAGAGAATCACGTCAACGGCGTCTGAAAGGTATCCAACTTGCGCGTCCGCGAATTCGCACCCGCTATACGGCCTCCGCAATAGGACCGAAAAGCATCCGGCCGCGCGGCCGGCGCCGATGTCGCGCCACCGGTCACCGATGAGAAACGATCGGGCAACATCGATGTCATGCTCGGCGGCCGCGGCCCACAGCAGCCCCGGCTTCGGCTTGTGACAACCACATCCCTCGGTCGGGTCATGCGGACACACGTAGACGCCGGCCACCGGGATCTCGGCTCTGAGCAGCTCGTGCATCGCTTGGAGGACATCCGGTTGCAGGGTTCCGCGCGCGATCTCCGGCTGGTTCGTGACGACGATGCAGGCGAGACCCGCGGCCCGAAGCCTCTCGATCTCCCGGCCGGCCTGCGGAACCACCCGAAACTCGGCGAGCGACAGCGGCGCTCGCGGGCGGCCGCCGCACAGCACCTCTTCGGCGAGCACCCCATCGCGATCGAGAAACACGGCCCGGCGCCGCGCGGTCATCCGGCCGCCTTCCGCCCCATTGACACGTATCGAATCCCGCCGAGCTCGTCGCGTCGGGCCTCCAGCGCGCCTACGGGGTCGATGATGAGCGGACGCCTCAGGGCTTGCCGAATGTCGGCGGGGTCAACGGTGCCGAATTCATCCCAGTCGGTCATGAGGAGGAGACAATCCGCGCCGGACATCGCCTCATCACGGCGTGGCGCCATGGTGAGGTCGTGGTTGTCCGCGACCTCTCGGACCATCGGATCGTACGCGCGCACAGACGCCCGGCCCGCGAGGCTCGAGATCACCCGAAGGGCGGCCGAGTTCTTCGTCGACCGCGTGCCCTTTTTATAGGCAAGCCCCCAGATTGCGATCGTGGGATGAGCCACCTCACGGAACACCAGGCGCTCCAGTTTGGCCAACACCCAACTCGTGCGCCGCGCGTTGTGAGCGATGACCGCGTCAATGAACGATGCGTCGGTCCTGTGCTGCGCCGCCAGCTCTTTGAGCGTCATCAAATCGCGCTCGAGATTGCCGCCCCCGATTCCCAACCCGGGTCGGATGTAAGCGGCGGGCCCGATTCGCGCGTCAAGGCGCAGGGCCGGAGCAACCTCAGACCAGTCAGCCCCGATTTCCTCGCTCAGGTCGGACAACGTGTTGGCAAAGGTCACCGCGCCCGCCAGGTATAAGTTGATGGCGGTCTTTGTCAGTTCGGCGCTTTCGTAGCGCATGGGAAGAATCGGGCAGCCGAAACGGCGCAGTCCGCGTTCAAGGGTCTCGGGGCGTTCAGCCCCGGGATCCTCGCACCCGAGAATGATGCGCTCAGGGTGGAGATACCGCTCCACAGCGCGCCCAAGAACAAGCGTCTCGACCCAGTAGTAAACGTGCAGGTCGCGCTCGCCGTGAACGGCGCGCGCGCGGGTCGCGACCGCGCGGGTAAAGCCCGGCGGTACCTGGCACATGATGACCAGCGTGGCGTGGGCCGGAAGGTGCGGAAAGATCTGCTCGGTGAGGCGTTGGACAATGCCCAGGTCGCTCCGATTATCTTCCGTCGTCGGCACGTCTTGCGCCAGGATGACGAGGGGACACCGTTCGAGTGCTGCGAAATCCGCGGTGAAGGTCAGCCGTTCCCGGGCTTTACGAAGCAACGGCTCGAGCCCGGGCTCGTAGATGGGAAGGACGCCGCGGCCGAGGCTGGCGACGACGTCTTGCCTCGGATCGACGGCGATCACCGGATCGCCGCGGGAGGCCCAGCCAATGCTACCCACCAACCCCAGGTGGGAGAGTCCGACGAAGCCGGTGGGCGAGGCGGTCATCGAGGCTCAGGCCAGTGGAGACGTCGCGGCGTGCCGCAACACCCGCGACAGCCACATGTCGTTCTCGCAGGACGTCCGGCCGGTCGCGGTCATCTCCTCGAAGTGCGCGATGTCAGCAGCCCAGGTCGGGTCCGGCACGTCCACGACGTCCCGCTCCTCGTCCGGCACGCCGCTAGGCAGGCGGCGGTGTCGCGTCACGAGCATCGTCGGACCCCACTTCGTGAGGCCTTCCATCTGAAGCGACCCTTTCGACCCGATGACCTCGATCGACCACCGGTTCTTCCATGACAGGTAGCTGCATTCAACCACAACGCGGCGGTCCGCCGTCGCCAAGATGCAGTGGTCGACGCCGCGGAGCTCGTGTGCGTCACGCGCCCACACCAGAAACTCCGTGCCAAAACGGCCGAAGGCCCACCCGGTCAGATCGATCAAGTGACTCGCCAGATCCTGCAAGACTCCCAGGTGATCGTCCCGCCACGTCCCCGCCACGTTGGCCGCCGTCCCATTGCCGTAGAACATCCGCACGCGATACACCGTGCCGATCGCTTCATCGGCCACGAGGCGCCGAATCGCGACGACATGAGGCTCGAACCGAAAGTTATACGACGTGTACCAAATCGCTCCGCGCGCCTCCGCCACCCGGGCCAGTCGTTCGGCGACCGTGTCATCGGAGAAAACCAGCGGCTTTTCGACCAGCACGTGCTTCCCCCGATCCAGGAGGTATTCGAGCTGGGCGAGCTTGACGTGGTTTGGCACGGCGAGCACCGCGGCATCATATCGATCAACCGGACACGCATCGAGCCGGGGAAAATCGGCCCTGGGGTTGTAAGGGTCCACGGTAGCGACGCAGCGTTCTCCCAGGACTCTCCGACGCTTGGCTCCGATATTCCCGTAGCCGACGATCAGATACCTCATTGGTACTGCACGTGCTTTTCCAGCGCCGCCAACTTTCCGCGGATCTCGTCCGGCGCGATGGACACGTTGCCCTGGCGTTCGCAGGAAACGGCCGCCGCGGCCGACCCGAGGATGGCGGCGATCACGACATTGCCTGTGACGCGCTGCGCGAGTGAGGCATAGGCAAGCAGCGCGTCCCCGGCGCCGATCGGGTCCGCCACGTGATCCGCGAAGCTGTCGACGGTGAAGAACTCGCGAGGCATGTGGCCCGGGGTCCGGTACCCGAGGAGCCCGCGTTCCCCCAGCTTGAGAATGAGCCAGCGGCACCGGGCGGCCTGAAAGAGCTTCAGCGCGAGCGGCCGCACGACCGAGTCCTGGTCGCCCAAGGCAAACCGCGCCTCGCGCTCGTTGGGCGTCAACAAGTCGAACTCGGTGAAGTCCAGGATGTTGCCCCACCGGCTGCTGACCTGGCTGTCCGCGACCTTGAGCGCGGTCGGAGGAATATGCTCCCGCAGGCGTCCAACCGTCTGGCGGTTGAAGATACCGTGCCGGAAGTCGCTGAATACGACGATATCCGCCGCGGCCTCCCGGAGGGACTGCCCGATGGCTTCGAGCGCGCCGTCGGACACCGTCCGATTGTCGAGCCGGTCCACCTGAAGCATCTTGTACCCTTCGGCGAAAAATCGCTCCTTGTATGTCGTTGGGCGCATGCGGTCGATGACCGGCAGGAGCCGCACGCCCGCGTCCGACATTTCACGTACGACGAACTGGCCCGGCTCGTCGTCTCCCAGGACCGTCGACAGCGTGACGTCGGCGCCGGTGGCGCGCATGTGCTTGGCCACCGCCGCAGCGCCGCCCGCGAACAACTCTTTGCGCTCGTAGCGGACGCTCAGCGTGGGAGACTTCGCGGTGGCGCCAAGAAGGGAGCAGTAGCAATAACTGTCCACGATCGCGTCGCCGATGACGTGCACATGCTGCCCCTGAAACTGCGCGAGGGTCCGCCGCAAATCGTCGAAGCTGATTCGCTCCGACTCCATCAAGATCAGGAGCTTGTCCTCGGCAATTCTGGGCGGTTGCGACTCGATCAGCGCGGACGAGGAATAGACGACGTCGCCGGGTGTGAACAACATCTCGCCCCCGTACGTTTTCAGCGCGTCCATCTCCTCGCGCGTCTTCGGCGGGACCCCGTTGGAAAAGTACTCGTAGCCCTTGGCAAAGTAGTCAGGCCGCAGGTACAAAATGTTCTCGATCGGCGTCGCATTGTGGTCGACGATCACGAAATCCACGACTTCGAGGGCGGCGAGATTCAACGCCCGAAGCTCCTCCGGGACGTACGGTCGGTAGTTCGCCTTCGTGATCTCCAAGTCGGTCGTGATGCTGGCAATGAGGAGATCCGCCTTTTCCTTCGCGTACGTCAAGTGTCGGAGGTGTCCCGGGTGCACGATGTCAAAGGCCCCGTGGCACATGACCACGGTCCGCGCGCGAGGCCGTGACCCGATCAGCGCGGCCACTTCCTCGCGCGTCTTGATCTTCTGCCGATAATCGGGGCTCACGCCGTTTCTCCCCCGGTCGCGGGTCGCCGCCCGAGGTACTCGAACCACGTTGCCGTTGCCGCACGGATCGATTCCGGAGTCCAGACGGGCGCGTCCGCCCACTGGTCGATCGTTTGCAGCATGCGCGCCACCCCCTCTTCGAACGTCACCTCGGGCGCCCACCCCAACTCGTCCCGGATCTTGCGGGTATCAGCCCACGTGCAGTCGGGTTCGCCGGGCCGTTTGGGGACATGGACGACGTCACCGCCCAGGAGCTCGACCAGCCGGTTCACGCTCTGCGGATTGCCGGCCCCCAGATTGAAGATCTCCCCACTGCAGGACGACTCGGCGGCCAGCAGGAAGGCCCGGGCGACGTCGCTCACGTACACAAAATCCCGACGCTGGCTTCCGTCGCCCACCACCGTGAACGGCCGGCGGTTCAGCTTCTGGGCCAAGAACACGCCGAACACCGCTCCGTAGGCCCCCCGGGTTCGCACGCGAGGACCGTAGGCATTGAAGATCCGAACCGACACCACGGGCAGGCTGTAGACTCGGTTCCAGTGCAGGACGGCACATTCGCCGAGATACTTGCTCAACGCGTACGGGTACTCCGGGCCGATCGGCGCGTCCTCAGCTGTGGGGACCGGCGGATGCGAGCCGTAGCACGAGGACGACGCAGCGTACACAAACTTCCGCACGCCGGCGGCGCGCGCCGCCTCGAGCGCAGCAAGGGTGCCCGTGACGTTGACGCGCATGTAGTCGAGGGGACGTTCGATCGACGGCACGATGTCCCCGCGCCCCGCCAAGTGAAAGACGTAGTCGGTATGAGCGAACAGCGGCGATAATGGATCCAACGTCACGGCATCCGCGTCGTGCAACCGAACCCGCGGATTCGACCGGTGCCGGGCCAGATTGTCCGGCCGCCCCGTGCTCATATCGTCGATGACCGTGACCTCGAACCCGCGGTCCACGAGCAGGTCCACGAGGTGGCTGCCGATGAACCCGGCCCCCCCTGTGACGATCGCTTTCACGATCGCTGCGCCCGTCCGGGCCTGCGGCACCGCATCGCTATGTCAGCCTCGACGCCTGGATCGCCTTCACGTTGTAGTATCGGATGTCCTCGAGCGGGTTGGGAATCTTTCCCGCTCGAAACGCCCCGCACAAGTCCCGTACCGCGTCCTCGACCGTGCGCTTTGGGACGTACCCAAGCACGCGCTCGATCTTCTCAGACGTCACATGGTACGATCGCAGATCGTTACTCGCCGTTGTTTCGACATCGATGGGGGCGAGGTCGGGCAGTTCGGCAGTCACCACCGTCCGGACCATCTCTCCCAGCCGGGCGATCGTGTGATTTTGGTACGAGGCATTGAAGATCTGCCCGGCGATCAACTCTCGGCGCAAATCAACCAAGTCAACGTAGAGGTCGGTGATGTCGTCAATGTGGATGTTCGGACGCTTCTGCGACCCGCCGAAGATCGTGATCTTCCGCTTGTTCACCGCCAGGTTAGTGAGGATATTGACGCTGAGGTCCAAACGCAGCCGCGGCGAGTAGCCGCAGATCGTAGCAGGGCGAATGATCACCGTCGTAAATTCAGGGGACTGGTACCGCAGCAAGATCGGCTCGCACAGCCCCTTGTACTTGTTGTAATCCGTGAGCGGGACGAGCGGGTGTTCCTCCGTCACGCGTTCGCTCTCGCTCACACCGTACACGCTCGAGGTGGAGGCATAGATGAATCGCCGCACGCCCGCCTGCTTGGCAATCGCCACGAGCGGCTCGAAGGCATCGTAGTTGATGGATTTGCTCAACACGGGGTTGAGCTCAAAGCTGGGATCATTGGAGATGCAGGCGAGGTGGACCACCGTGTCGCAGCCCTGCGAGACGCGCCGCAACAGCGCTTGGTCCCGGATATCTCCGCGGACCTCCTCGAGGCGGGGGTCATCCGCATGCTCCGCCAGCACGCGGTCGCCAAAGAGGTACAAGTCGAGCACGCGCACGCGATGACCGCGCCGGAGCAGCTTTGGAACGAGAATGGCGCCGACATAGCCCGCGCCTCCCGTGACGAGGATTGTGTTCACGATTGTGCACTTCCTCCTATGCGCCGCGATCCGAAGAGGTGTTGGGACGCCGCTGCGCCACCGGCACTTGAGCACGGCGAACACGAAGCGTCCACCACGTGCCAAACACCGCGCGGAGCGCCGTCGCCATGTTGGAAAGGGTCACCGCCTTCGACTTGCCGAAGGCGCGCTCCTGGTGCAGCAACCCGACCTCAACGTAGGTGCACCCCCGGTCGAGCGCCGACAAGAGCATCTCGGCGAGGAAAAAGAAGCCTCGGGTCTCGCTGGGCAACGTCCGCGCGAGCGCGGTCGGGTACACGGTCGGTCCCTGATAGTACCGCAACCCCTTCCGGAACAAGAGGTTGATCAATCCGGTCGAGACGCGCGTGAGGACGCGCCGGTGCCACGCCCGCGCGCGCTGGTTGGCATGGTAGGGCACCACCAGGTCGGCCGAGCCGATGGCCTCAAAAATCGACCGGATCGAGGCGACGTTGATCTCGCGGTCGCCCGGGATAAATGCAAAGTACTCCTTGGTGGCAAGGTCGAGCGCCGTCCTGTAACCGGCGGCGAGCCCTCGCTTCGTCGGATTGTGGACAACGCGAACCCGGGGGTTGGCCCGGGCCAGCGTGTCCGCGACCTCTCCGGTGCCGTCGGTGCTGCCATCATCGACCAAGAGTACTTCGTAGTCGGGGCAGCACCCGCCCGCGGCCACGATTACATCCTGCATCGCTCCTTCGACGTTCTTCGCTTCGTTGTGAGCTGGAACAAAGATCGACAGAGAAGGCCGGCGCACGGGTGACCAGCCTCAGTACGGCCCCGCGAAGCGCGCCTGCACGTCCGCGAGCGCCCTGCTCGCCGTCGCGGTCAACTCGAGCACATCGAGGCAGGCGCGCACGATGGTCATGGGCGTGGGATGAAATGCCTCCTCGAGCGGGCGGGACACGGGCGCGGGACAATCGAGCGGGGTCACCCGGCGTACCGGGGCTTTGAGGAACGCGTGGCCGTACTCCGCCGCCAGCGCGGCCACCTCGGCCGAGAAGCCGTACATGGCCCAACTCGTATCGGCCACGATCAATCGTCCCGTCTTGCGAAGGGATTCGAGGATCGTACCCGTGTCGAGGGGCCGCAGACTTCGAGGATCGATCACCTCGGCGCTGATCCCATGCTCCGCCAGCAGATCTGCGGCGCGTGTCGCCTCGTAGGCCATGAGGGACGCGCCCACGATCGTCACGTCGGTGCCTTCGCGGACGACGCGGGCCTCGCCGAACGGAACCGGCACCGGCTCTTCCGGAACGTCGCCTTCGAGTTCATACAAGGCGCGGTTCTCGAGGAGCACGGCAGGAGTGTCACCGCGCAGCGCCGCCACCAGGAGCCCCTTCGCATCCGCGGGTGAGGCGGGCGTTGCGACGTGCAGACCCGGAAAGTGCGCGAAGAGGGACTGGAGGCTTTGGGAATGCGTCGCGCCCTGTCCCCAGCCGCGGCCGACGATTCCGCGAAATACGACCGGGACGCCGCGCTTGGCCTGGTACATGTACTTCCACTTGGCCGCAAGATTCATGATCTGGTCAAATGCCAAGAACATGAAGTCGTTCCGCGGGTGGACGACGACCGGCCGCTTCCCCATCGCGGCCGCTCCAATGGCAATGCCGGCGAACGCGTTCTCGCAGTTTGGAATGTCGATCACGCGGGCCGCTCCGAACCGCTCGAACGCGGCCCGGGTGGTGCCAAAGATCCCCTTGAAGTCGTCGACGCCGATTCCCGTGATGATGATGTTGGGATCGCGTTCCATGCACTGCACAAGAGCTTGGCTGATAGCCTGCCAGTACCTCAAGCGCTGCACAAGGTGCCTCCCACCGGTCGCAGCCGTGGCCGGCCGCTCGATTGTGTAGTGCTGCCGCGGCCCGGCTCGCCGGCGCGGGCCGAGCGCACGAGCCGAACGGACGTCAGTACGTGCCCTCGAGGATGGCGTCCGGCTCAGGAAACGGACTGCGCCGTGCCGTGGCGACGGCGGCATCGATCTCACGGCGGAACTCCTGTCCCCAGGCCTCGAGGTCTCCGGGCGTGCAGACACCCTCGGCGAGACACTGCTCGGCGAGCCGCTTGATCGGGCAGCGCGCCATCCACCGTTCGACTTCCTCCTTCGTGCGATAGCCGCGATCGTAGTCCCAGAGCGGCCCCACGTGCTCGCGCCAGCGGTACGTCGCACACTCCAAGAAGTACGGCCCCCGTCCGCCGCGGCAGTGCTCCGCGGCGCGCACGGCTGCCTGCCGGACCGCAAGGACGTCGTTCCCGTCGACGTGCTCGGAAACGATGCCGTAGACGCGGACCCGCTCGTAGATGGCCGGACCCTGCGGCTGCCGCACGGCGAGCCCGGTGTGCGTGGAGTAGAGGTTGTTTTCACACACAAAGAGCGCCGGGACCCGTCGCAACGCTGCGAAGTTCAAACTCTCGTGAAAGATGCCTTCCTCGACCGCGCCATCCCCGAAGAACGCGACCGCAACCCGCGGCACACGATCCATGGCGAACGTCCACGCCGAACCCACCGCCACCGCCAGCGTCTGCCCCAAAATGGCGGAGGACGCGACGACACCGACCTCGGGCTGCGCCAAGTGCACGGACCCTCCGCGCCCGCGCGCCGCCCCGATCTCCCTGCCGTAGAGCTCGCCGACCATGCCGAGCAGGCTCCCGCCCTTGGCGAGATAGTGGGCGTGGCACCGGTGACCACTATAGACAACATCGTCGCGACGGAGGGCCGCACAGACGCCGACCGCGACGGCCTCCTGCCCGATGGAAAAATGCGTGGGCGTCCGTATTTCCTGTTCCGCGTATAACTCGGCCAGCGTCTCTTCGACGCAACGAATGCGCATCATGCCGCGGAGGAGCCCGCGCGCCGACACGTCGGCACGCTCGGCAGCACGGGACGCCACGGCCTCGAAACGGGGGTCTTGAACCTCAGACACGCGCAGCCTCCATTTTGGACAGGGCTTTCCGGCCGTCGTCGAGGAACCCGCGCACCGTGTCGCGGGAATACCGGTGATCCAAGAGTTTCCCCAGAAACGCGGGCGGCACCGTGATGACGTGGGCACGGGCCAAGGCGGCCGCCTGAATATCGAACACCTGGCGAATACTTCCGACGATGATGCGGCTCGGGTACTCCCAATACGCCAACCACTCTGCGGTTGCGCGGATCACGGCGCTCGCGTCATGGCCCTCGTCAGAAATCCGGCCGGCAAACAAGCTCACGTACGTCGCCCCGACCTTTGCGGCCATGGCGGCCTGACCGAAGGACAGGCACGCCGTGACGTTGACGCGGATTCCCTCGGTCACGAGTGTTCGGACCGCGCGCAGGCAGGAATTCCCAGACCGATCGATGACCGGGATCTTCACGACTATATTCTCCGCAAGGCCGGCCAGCGTTCGCCCTTGGCGCAGCATCTCATCGGGGTCGTCGGTTGTCACCTCCACGGACAGCGGAAGTGGATGAATCAGCTTTGCAATTTGGCGCGCGCCGTGCGTCAGATCATAGACGCCGTCGGCGAGCATGATGGAAGGATTGGTGGTGACCCCGTCCACCAACCCTTGATCAAGCCAGCGCCCAATCTCCGAGACGTTCGCGGAATCCAAGAAAATCTCCATACCGCGCCTCGACGCATCATGGGGCATGGTCAGCACCTCGCTTTCGGCGGCTCCACGGGCGGGGCATGCGAGTCGGCGTCTCCCCCCCGCATGAGCGGTCGGTGACGTTCGATTGTGCTACCGATGCGTTCGAACGAGCCCCCGATACCGGTCTCGCGGTTACTTGCAACTAGACCGCTGGGTTATATCGGATTGTCCGATACCTTTCGCGGACCTGTTCCCCCTTCCTGCCGTACAGATCCCGCGAAGCGGAAAGGATCTCTCACAGCGTCGCAGTACCTGTCTCGGCGTGATCCTGTCGCCTACCGCGCGCACAGTCGCCCCTGAAGCGCTGGCTCAACGATGACGCCTCCGCCCAAGCGCCATGTCCTGCCGGTAGACGTTGCCGGCCTGACCGCACTGGCATGCCTGCTCGCGCTGCCGTCGTTGGTTCGAGGCGATCTGATCGGGGGCGGCGAGCTCACCCACCACTTCTACCGGCTGCTGTTCGTTGCGAGGCAGATACGATCGGGCCACCTACCGCTGTGGAACCCGTATCTCGCATCCGGCTACCCCGCGGTCGCAGATCCGCCGACCGGATTTTTCTATCCGCTCACGGTCCCCTTGCTCGCCCTGCTTTCGGTGCGAGAGGCGATCAACACCGGGATTCTCCTGCATCTGGGGCTCGCCGGCGCCCTCATGTACCTGTATCTGTTGGGCCTCGGGCTGACGCGTCCGGGGCGCCTCGTGGGGGCCGCGGTGTACATGCTCGCCGGCTACACGGCCACCCGTGTTATGGCCGGGGACCTCCAGCGGCTGGAAGTGTACGCATGGACGCCGCTTCTTCTCTATCTCATCGACGAGATCATCCAGGGGCGCCGGCGCGTCGGCGCCGCGCTCCTCGGCAGCATGGTTCTGGCTTCGCAATTCCTGGCCGGCGATCCGCAGACGTTTGTGTACTCTACCATGGCGGTCGCCGCATATGCCGCCGGCCGCGTGATGAACGTTCGCTACCACAGCGGCATGCGGCTCGGCGCTATTGTCATGATGTTGTTGTTCATGTTCGGCGTCGCCGTGCCGCTTGTCGCGGTGCAGTATCTTCCGTCCGCCCAGGCCCTGGCCCTAGCGAACCGAAACAGCCCTGAGCCCGACTTTCCCTTCATCGGGTCGATCCCGCCGGTCGGGCTGGTCTCGTTTGTCGCCCCGTTGTTCTTCGGGAACGAGCATACGAATTGGGGCGAATCGCTCGAGCGTGAGTTCTACTTCCATTCCTCCACGCTGTACGTCGGCTTCTTCACGCTCGCGCTGATCGCGGCGGGCATCCTCACGCGTTGGGACCGCTGGCACGTCCGCTTTTTCGCCTTCTTCGGCCTCGGCGTGCTGTGGATCGCGCTCGGCAAGTACGGGTTCGTCTATCGCGCCGTGCAATACGTGCCGATCCTCCGTGACTTCAAGAATGTCGAGGACATCAACACCCTCGTGCCGCTCAGTGCGGCCGTGCTCGCGGGCGTCGGCTTCGATGTGTTCCGGGCGCATGCCACCACACCCGCGCTCTGGCCGAGGATTTCCAAGATACTGCTTCGGTGCCTCGCAGGGGCGGTTGCCCTGGCGGCAGCAACGCTCCTGGTGCACCGAGGGATCTTTGAGGACGCCGGCATCGGGGCCCGATTGGTACCCGCCGTCGAAGAGAGCGCCACGTTCGCGCTCGTCATGCTGGGGATCAGCTTTGGGCTGCTCCGCCTCCGTGCCCGGCGGGCAGCCGAGTCCACCCGCATTGCGGCGGCCGCGGCGATGTTCATCATCGCGGATCTCCTATGGTTTGCGTTGCCGCTCGTCAACACAGACACGAACCTCCGAAGCTCGGCCGCCGACGACGCCGTCGAACGCTTTCTCGTACGTGATCGATCCGATTACCGCGTGTACGGGCTCGGAGATCGCGCCGTCGCAGCGGAGGTTCAAGAGGTACAGGGGGAAGTCGGATTGCTCTCGGCGCGGTACAGTGAGTACACGAATTTCATCCAGGGCTATCCCATCTGGAATTTTTCGAACCGCCCCGCGGGACCGCACGGCGTCCTGCTCCGAGGCGATTTCGACTCGCCGCTGCTCAACTTGCTGAACGTCAAGTACGTCGTCGATCGCGCGGGAGCGCTGCCGCCGCTCCCGGCGCCGTGGTTACCTACCGAGGTCGCCCCAGGCCTCACGATCTACCGGAATACCGCCGTGGTTCCGCGCGCGCTGCGCTCGGCCGGCTATCGAGTGCTGACAGATCGGCTTGCGATTTTGCGCGCGTTGACCAGCCCTGGGTATGATCCGCACCGCTACATCATCTTAGAGCAGCAGCCATCGGCCGGCCCGGCGTTCGGCCGCGGGGCGCGCGCGCCCGACCCTGCGTCGCGCGTCACGATTACGACCTATCGTCCCGACTACGTTGCACTCCACGCGGTGTTTGCGAGCGCCGGCTTCCTCGTGCTCAACGATCTCTACTACCCCGCCTGGAGCGCATCCGTCGACGGGCATCCAACGCCGGTCTATCGGGCCAACTACATGTTCCGGGCGGTCGTCGTGCCGGCCGGGACGCACGCCGTGGTCTTTGCGTATCACGACCGCCAGTTGGTCATGGGCGGGCTCGTGAGCGGCGGCGCGTTCGTGTTCGGCGTCCTGGTGTGGTGGTTGGATCGCCGGACAACGCGCGCCCGCGCCGCCCGACCGTCCGGACCGGTGCCGCACCTCCCCGGCGACGTGTGAGGGAAAACGCGTCAAGGCGTCCCGTCAGCCCGATCACGGGCCGCCCCGGGCCCGGCCCCAACCCAGAACAGCGCGACGATCAATACCGCATATAACTTCAGCATGAGCGCGTAGTCCGCGAACGCGTTGAACTGCACAAACGTGAGGACAAAAAACGTATAAAGGACCACCCCGGAGATCGACGGCATCGCGCGACCGATGCACCACGCGTAGCAGACGCGGCTCAGCATGCCTTCCGCCCACATGCCGGCCAGCACGCCGCCGAGCCAGAAATCCTGATACATCTCCCCGAGGCGGGTCGGCCCGACCGACGTGATGGTGTCGGCGGGTTGGATCAGGTGATAGCGGTGGGCGAATTCAACGCCACCGACCTCCGAGACGGGCTTTTCCATGACGAAGCGCGGCGGCGCCAACGATACCACGAATGCGTTGAGCGTCCTTCCGAGCTCGAAGGGCCACGCCCCCGGCGTCCAGCGCACGATGGCGGACACGATCCCCACCATGTTGAGACGTTCGACGACCGCGCGGAACGATGCAAGGGCATATCCGACGCCGGAAAGGCTCTCGAGCTGTGTCGCCGCCACCTCCGCGGCTCGCCGCAGGGTCTGGACGGATGTGAACGACGGGTGTGCGCGGTTGATGTCGACGCTCTGGGAGACGGCCATGCGGTACGCGTTCTCCGCGGGGAAGACAAACAGTCCCACGATAAGCGCGAGCACGATGAGCGTCGACCAGCGCACCCGGCCAAGCACGTAGTACGCACCGATCAACGGTATCGCGAGCGCCATGAGCAACGGCTGACGCGTCCCGGTCGGGACGGTGTACGCCAGTTCCGCCACGAAAAGCGCGAGAAAGGCGGCCCGCCACCTCGGCGACGGCCGCCCCAGGCGCGCGTCCGCGAAGTACAGGACGGCCGCGCACGCCAGGGCGACGAGCGCGAACTGCCCTACCCAGGCGACCGTCGTGGAGAATTGCAGGCTCACCTGCGTCCGGAAGCCGTGCAGATAGCCTCCGCGCACGATGACGAGCAGTTGGGCCGCCCACCCCGCCAACACCAATCCTCCGACCATGAACGCTGCGCGGCGCGCATCCCACCGCCGGGGCAGCGGTGGGAGCGCGGAGGCGATTTTGGCGCCGGGCCCAAGATAGTATCCGAGAAACCAGGCGCCGAGACCGAGGGCGGCGACCGACAGCGTAACCGGGAACCAGCCGAAAGAGCGGCTCGCGTCAAACTCGTCTCTGAAGCCGAGCGCCATTACGGCCGCGAGCGGATAGCCGATGAAGAAGAACAGCGCCAGGAGCACGGGCGGCTCGAAGATGTCCACCCGTCCGCGCGCCAACCCGATTCCCACGGGCAGGAACGTCAGCGAGGCGGTGACCGCCACCGTCAGCCAGAGCGCGATCCGGGCCGGATCGACGACGGCGCCGAATGCCAGCCCGATCGTGATGCACGACAGGATCGAGGCGAGAACGCTAATCCTGCCGAGCGCGCCCGGCGCACTGCCGGACGGGTTAGATGTGCGCTCCACGCACTGCCTCGGCCACCAGGGCGCCCGTCACGCCGAGGATGACCCCGGCCACAATCCCGAAGAGGCCGTACAACGCGCGCCCGGGCGTCGCCGGGGCGGCCGGCACGCCTGCCGGGATCAGGATCCGCGCTCGGACCGTCCCTTGGGTCTGCAGCAGGCGAAGCACCATGAGCCGCGCCTGCAAATTGCGATACACCTTGCTGACCGCCTGATACCGAAGCGAGGCGAACGCGTCCGCGCTGCCCACCTGCCGCCCGGCGTTTCGCTCCGCCAATACGAGCGCGCCAGCGCGCGCGAGCATGTCCTGAACACCCTGTGCCATGGGAGGAAGCTCCGACTTCACGACGTCCACCGCCCGCGTGCCCAGCACGTCCGCCCCGGCATCCGCCAGCCGCTGGGCGCGCGCTTGCGAGAACGATGCGGCGGTTACCTCAAACGTGTTCGGGCCGCCCGCCGCGGTGACGCCGATGCTCGCCTGCAACTGCCCGGTTGTCAGCTGGCCGTGGAGCCCCCCGGCGTCGATGATCCGCGCAAGCACGTCGGCTTGCCCGAGCCATGCCTGCAGAACCGAAACGTCGAGCAAGGGAATGTCGAACGTCGGATAGTCCGTCGGCGCCTGAATTTGAAACAGCGTGGCGGCCTTGTAGAGCGGCGGGGACGTGACGCCGAGCACCACTGCACCGAGCACGCACGCGAAGAAGACGGCCGCGCCGATCTTGGCATTTCGGGCGAGCACGCGCCAGAATTGGTCGACGGTCATCCGTGTCTCCCCTCCACTGGGCGCGGTGGACATGTTCGCGTCGGGGTCGCTGGGCATGCGTGTGGCCTCTCCCTTGCCGTCAGAACATCATCCATACGGTCGCACGAAAACCGCAACGAAGCGAGGGGCATCAAAACAGCACGCCGGTATGGTGCGGCGGTCCGAAAACACGGGAGGGGAAGTTCTCCGTTCGTCCGAATTGTCCTCGCGCGATGTCGTTGCCGACAGGCGCGCCGACCGCCGAAGCCGCGCACCGCATTCTGCTCGTCGACACCACTCAATACGCCCCGACCACGCCGCTCTTTCTCGACGCGCTGCGCGAGCACGCTGCCCCGTACCGGTTCGTCGACGAGGGTCCCTTCCTCCGCCCGCTGGATCGGTCCCTCGTGCACAAAATCGCGTACCGGTTGCTGAGGCGACGCCCGCTTACCGCCGCGGCGCTCAGTCGCGCCCTGGTCGCCGAGGCGACGGCCTTCCGGCCGACGGTCGTCGTGGTCGTCAAGGGGGCGTACTTGCACCCGGGCGCGCTGCGCCGCGTCAAGGAGACGACCGGCGCTACGCTGGTGAACTACGCGACCGACGATCCGTTCAACCCGGCGCACACGACGCGCGATCTGCTGCGCGGCATCCCGTATTTCGACCTCTACGCGTGCACCAAACAGGCGATCATGGCGGATGTCCGACGCGCCGGCTGCCCGCGCGTCGCGTTCGTGCGCTTCGGCTACAAACCGTCCGTGCATTTTCCGGAAACACCGACCGCCCCTGAGGAGGCCACACGGTTCGCAAGCGACGTCGTCTTCGTCGGCGGGCTCGATGCTGACCGCCTGCCCTACATCGACGCGCTGCTGAGCATCCCGCGGATCACCCTCGCCCTGTACGGGGGCTATTGGAACCGGTTCGCGCGTACCCGACCCTTCGCGCGGGGCTTTGCGGTCGGCCGCAGTTACCGGCTCGCCCTCGGATCGGCGAAAATCTGCTTGTGCTTGGTCCGTCGGGCCAACCGCGACGGCCACGTCATGCGATCGTTTGAGATTCCGGCGTGCGGCGGGTTCATGCTCGCTGAGCGTACCGCCGACCACCTGGAGCTGTTCCGAGAAGACCGCGAGGCCGCGTTCTTCGGTTCCCCCGCCGAGCTGGTGGAAAAAGTCCGGTACTACCTCGCGCACGACGCGGAACGGCGGGCCATCGCGGACGCGGGCATGGAGCGGGTCCGCACCGACCATCATACGTACACGGACCGCCTCCACGAAATGCTCCACCACCTCGGCGGGGCCGCCCTCGCACCGGGCGCGTCATCGGGCGCTGGCTGACGGAGTCGCCGCCGTCGAGACGAACGCCGCAACCTCCGCTCGGAGGCGGTCCACCGTGAACCGCTCGGCGATCCAGCGCCGGCCGGCCTCGCCCATGCGTGCCCGCAGTTGCGGGTCCTGCGCGAGGCGTGTGATAGCGCCCGCCAACGCCCGCCTGTCGTTGCCGTCCACGACGAGTCCAGTGGCCCCGTCCACCACGGCTTCGGGCGCGCCGCCGCCGGCGCCGGCGATGACCGGCAGGCCGAAGGCGGCCGCCTCGAGGTATGCGATGCCGAAGCCCTCGCCTGTCCAACCGTCAGGGCGCAATTCCGCCACGGATGGCATGATAAAAACGTCGCTGTCACGATACCAAGACGCCAGCTCCTCGGCCGGCACTCTTCCCGCGAAGAAAACGACATCCGACACGCGCCGGTCGCGAGCCATCGACTCAAGTCGAGGGCGATCATCGCCGTCGCCCACGATGACGTACCGAATTGCCCCCGCGGCAGCGACGGCGTCAGGAAGCGCGGCAATGACGGCATCGCACCCTTTATATCGCTCCTGCGCGGACAACCGCGCCACCGTCAGGAGTGTCACGGTGTTTGGGCTGCGTGCTGTACCGTCCTGCACGCAGGCTCTGTGGAGCAAGATCGGATCAACCGCCGGGTGAATCACGGTGACTCGATTCTCGGATACATGATGCTCGCGGACCACCGCGCGCGCGGTGAAGCGGCTCACGGCCACCACGCGCGCGGCCGCTTGGAGCGCCGCGCGGCGTCGCGGGCCAAGGGCGCCCCAGACGTCGATGCCGTGCGCCAGCACGACGTAGGGCGTGCCGACCAAGCGGTGCAGGACCTGGGCGACCGGCGCCGTGGCGACGTGGCCGCACACCACGAGATCGTAGCCGCGGCCGCGGCGCACCGCGTCGACCACGAAGCGCATTTGCGCCGGGACGGTCGAGCGGGCGGCAACGTGTCCAAGATACCGCACGGAGGATCCGCGCTCGGCGACATCGCCCTGCAGAAAGGAGAGGACGTCGACGTCGGCGCCCGACGCGGCAATCGCGTCCGCGAACATCCGCGTGTATGCTTCCGCGCCCCCGAGGCCGAAATACTTGGTGGCGAGCGTCAGGACGCGCATCAGAAGGGGAAGAGGCTCTGGACGTCGGCGCGCGCGGTCGAACACTCGGGACGGCGACGCCCGTCAGACAGTGCGCTCCGCCCGGGGCGGAGCGCTCGCGATGCGCCCCCGGTGAACTCGCGGGTTGGGGTCACAAAGCCGTGAAGCCCGGGGTGTCGATCACGCGATCATCGTGCCGCAGGCGCCGGCCCCACCAAGCCACCGGCAGAGCACCGCGACCGCCCACAGCCGCGACCAGTGGCTCTGTCCGCGCTCCACGCGGTCGCGGAGCCGGGCGAGCGCGTCCCGCTGAAACAGCCCACCGCCGCCGTCGCCAAGGGCTTCGTCGACTCGCGCGCGCAGCGGACCACGGAGCCACGGCCCAATGGGAAACGTAAACCCGCGCTTAGGCCTCGCCGCTTCCGCCGGCAGCCGGTCGCCGAACGCGCGGAGGAGCAGCCACTTCGGCGGATGCCCGTTGACGCGGAGCGCGCCGGGAAGCCGCGAAGCGAACTCCACGAGTGGATGATCAAGGAATGGGACCCGCACCTCCAGGCTGTGGGCCATGCTCATCACATCCGTGTCCCGCAGCAACTGATTGTGCATGTAACCGCGCAGCTCGAGAACGCTCGTCGCGGCCACCGGGTCGCCCGGCAATTCCTCGGCCAGCGCGCCGAGCGCCGCCGCGGCATCGAACCGATCGCTCGCCTCGCGCACGGCGCCGGGGCACAGCAGCGTGGCCACTTCGTCCCCGGTCAGCAGTCCCCGCACCACGAGATACGCCGACCGGGCCGTCGCCGGCAGCAGAAGACCTTCACGAAGCTTCGAGGACCGCGGGGACGGTATCATGCCGAGCGCCGTCGCCGCGAGCGGCCGCGCCAGCGGGATCCGGCGCGCCGCCTGCTGCCAGGCCAGCAACCTCGGGACACGCCGGAACGAAGGATATCCCCCGAACAGCTCATCGCCGCCAAGCCCGGACAGTGCAACGACGGTCCCGGACCGGCGGGTGACCTCCGAGACGTAGTAGGTGTTGACGCCGTCGATCGTCGGCTGGTCCATCGCGCCGACAATGCGATCCAGATCGGCGGCGAGGTCGCCCCCGGACACCGGCCTCGCGGTGTGCTCGGTCTCGTAGCGCGTCGCGACCCGCGCAGCGTCTACGCCTTCGTCGTATTCTGCCTCGGGAAACGTGATCGAGAACGTGCGCACGTGCGCGTGCCCCGCTTCCCGCATTGCGGCGACGATCGCCCCGGAATCGACGCCGCCGCTCAGAAACACGCCGACCGGCCTGTCGCTCACGAGATGGCCCCGCACCGCATCGACGAACCGCTCCCGCAACTCGCCGGCAGGCGCGTCTGTTGCGCGCGCCTGTTCCTCGGGGACCGGCACGCGCCAGTACGGACTCGGCGTCTCATCGGCGTCCGCGCCGAGAACGAACACCGTCGCGGGCGGCAACTCTTTCACCCCGGCAAAGATCGTGAGCGGACCGGGGACGGAGCCGAGACGCAGAAATGCCGCCACGCCGAGCGGGTCCACCGCCATCGAGGCTGGCGCGGCGGCCCGGATCGCGCGGATCTCGGAGGCAAACAGCCAGCCTCCCCCGCTGCGCGCGTAGTACAATGGCTTGATGCCGAGCCGGTCTCGCGCAAGCATCACGCGGCTGCTTCGGCCGTCCCAAATGGCGAGCGCGAACATCCCGCGAAGCCGTCCCACCATCTCGATGCCGTCGCGAAGGTAAAGGTTGAGGATCACCTCGGTGTCGGAGTAGCCGGCGAATCGCCGACCCGCCCGCTCCAGCTCCTGCCGCAACTCCTGGAAGTTATAGATTTCGCCGTTGTAGGTGACGGCGACCCGGCCGTCGTCGCTGACCATCGGCTGGTGGCCGGCCGGAGAGAGGTCGATGATCGCGAGCCTTCGATTGCCGAGCGCCACGCGTCCCGACGGATCGCCCCACACGCCCGCGTCGTCGGGGCCGCGGTGGACAAGCGTGTCGGTCATGCGCGCGGCAACGGACCGAAGGTCCCCCGCATCCCCGCCGTCCGGCCGATAGATGCCGCAGATGCCGCACACGCTAGGCGTGACTCCCGACCCGCGCTGTGAACCACTCGAGGGTCCGCCGTAGACCATCTTCCAGCGAGACGCGGGGCTCCCAGCCAAGGAGCGTCCGGGCCCGCGTGATATCGGGGCGGCGCCGCACGGGATCGTCCTGCGGCAGCGGCTTGTGCACGATCTCGCTGCGGCTGCCGGTAATCGCTAGGACCTTGCGGGCAAACTCGAGGATTGTAATCTCCTGCGGATTGCCGAGGTTCACAGGCTCGTGGACGTCTGATCGAACCAGGCGCGCGATCCCCTCGACTAGATCTGTGATGTAGCAGAAGCTCCGCGTCTGCGTACCATCGCCATACACTGTGAGTGGCTCCCCGCGCATCGCCTGGTTCAGCAACGTCGGGACGACGCGGCCATCTTCCTGTCTCATGCGCGGTCCATAGGTGTTAAAGATCCGAACGATGGCGGTGTTTAGGCCGTGGGCCCGATAGTACGCCATCGTGATGGCCTCGGCAAAGCGTTTGGCCTCGTCGTAACAGCCACGCGGCCCGACGGGGTTGACGTTGCCCCAGTAAGTCTCGGGCTGCGGCGAGACCTGCGGATCGCCGTAGACCTCGGACGTGGACGCCAGCAGAAACCGGGCACCCTTGGCCTTCGCCAGGCCCAGCGTGATCCACGTGCCGAGCGCGCCGGCCTTGAGCGTCTTGATGGGGTGCGTAAGATAGTCGACGGGGCTCGCAGCGCTGGCGAAGTGCAGCACATAGTCGACCGGCCCCGCCACCTCGATCGGCGTCGTGATGTCGTGCCGGCGAAGCTCGAAGCGCGGCTCGGAAATGTGCGCGAGGTTGTCCGCGCGGCCGGTAAGCAGGTTGTCCAGGCACAGCACATGCGCGCCGTCCGCGAGCAGCCGGTCGCATAGGTGCGACCCGATAAACCCGGCGCCGCCCGTCAGGACGATCCTCATCGCCCCATCCCGGCGTAGTGAAATCCGTGGGCCCGCGCCTTCGCGGGATCGAGAATGTTACGGCCGTCGACAATGACAGGGCGCCGCATGAGCGAACGTAGGCGCATCAGGTCGAGCCGCTGAAACTCCTCCCATTCGGTCAGGAGAACCACGGCATCGCTCCCCCGGCATGCCTCGTACGGCTCGTCGTAGTACGCGACCGACGGCAGCAGACGGCTGGCGTTTGGCTCGGCCACGGGGTCGTAGGCTCTGACCTGGGCGCCCTCCCGCAGCAGACGCTCGATCACGCAGACGGACGGAGCCTCACGCATGTCATCCGTGTTCGGCTTGAACGCTAGGCCGAGGACGGTGACGACACGGTGCGACAGCACCCACAGCGCGTCTTTGAGATGCCGGATCAACAGCTCGCGCTGCCCTTCATTGACGCGGGCGACTTCCTGCAGCAGGCGAAAGTCGTAGCCGGCCTCGTTCGCGATCCGAACGAAGGCTGCGACGTCCTTCGGGAAACAGGAGCCGCCGTACCCCACGCCGGCGTTCAAGAAGGCCCGCCCGATCCGCTCGTCATGGCCCATGCCTTCGGCGACCAGCTTGACGTCGGCGCCGACGCGCTCGCACACGTTGGCGACGGCGTTGATGTAAGAAATCTTCATCGCCAGAAATGCGTTGCTCGCGTGCTTGATGAGCTCCGCCGTCGCCAGGTTGGTTACGAGGATCGGACAGTCGAACGGACGGTAGACTTCGCGCAGCAGCTTCTCCGCGCGCTCGCTCGTGACACCGATGACGATCCGGTCTGGATGCATGAAATCGTAGATCGCCGACCCCTCCCGCGTGAACTCGGGATTGGAGGCGATGTCAAACGGCACCGAGCCGCCCGTGAGAAGCATGATCTGATCCCGGATACGCTCGCCGGTGCGCACGGGGACCGTGCTCTTCTCCACGATCACCCGGTAGTCGCGCAGGGATTCCGCGATCGTCTCCGCCACGGCCGCAACAGCTGTAACATCAGCGTCGCCGCTCTCGAGCGACGGCGTGCCTACCGTGATGAAGATGACCTCGGAATCCCGCACCGCCTCAGCGGTATCCGTCGTAAACCGGAGCCGCCGATGCTCCGCGCCGCGCGCCAGCAGCTCCTCGATCCCCGGCTCGAAGATCGGAGAGCGGCCGGCCTGCAGCGCGCGGATGCGTTCCTCGTCCCGGTCAACGCCGATTACGTGATGCCCCAGGTCCGCGAAACAGGCGGCCGTGACTAACCCGACATATCCCGTGCCGATGACGCTCAGTCGCATGAAACCGCCTCGCTCTCGTTGATAATCCTGGTCACCGGCCCACCGGATCTCTGGATATGCTGCCTCATGGTATCATCCTCCAGCCGGGCACGCAATTTTGCCGGACCGCGGGGCGCCGCCCGCAGTCCGGCTGACAGGATGGACGCCCGATCCCCAGCCCGCTGTTCCACACGGTCTCGCAGACGCACCACAAAGGCGCGATCGCACGCTCACGCATCGACCATGATCGCGCCCATGGGTAACCGCGACCGAGCGGCTGTCCCAATGTCGCCGTGCCACTCGACCGCGGCTTGTTCCCGGTCAGCATCTCGAAGCGACGCGGAGGGCGGTACCAAGAAACCACGCCACACCGTGCGATCCTCCGTCCGCCCATCCTCGGTAACCATCGGGAGCGTGTCGCCGTGCGGGGGATCCGACGGATCGAGAAAGCCGTACCGGTTACCGTGAACTCGCCGGCGTCTTCTGCCGGCTTATTTTTCCATAAGCCGCATAACACAAACTTGCGGGTTCAGCGTCTACTCCGCGGTTGGGGACGCGCGTGGCGCACCATGCGTGTGCTGGCAATTCAGGCCTCGCGGCGCCGCCGGCGTGTCCGGTCGCGGGCCTGATGGGCGCCGGGCGTTAGGCCGGCACGATCGCCAGCGCGAGCAACAGCCATGCGCCTGCGCTCGTGCTGATCGAGAACAGCGTGTTATCGGCCAGCTGATCGACAAGCAGGCCGAGCCACAGCGCGCCGATCGCGGCGCGGTAGGGATCAAACTCGGGCGACAGCGCGCGCCCGTTCCGTCGCCACGCTCGGGCCGCCTCGACCCCGACCCAGCACGCGGCGAGCAGCCCGAGCAGCCCGGTCTCCACCGCCAGGTTGAGGCCCATGTTGAAGGCAAAGGGCTCGGGACTCATGGCGGGACTCTTTTGCCGGTCGTACGCGGTCTCGAACGTGCCAAACCCGGTGCCGAGGAGCGGCCGCTCGGCGATCATCCGGAGCGAGGTCTCCCAGATCTGGACACGGTTGCCCGTGACGTCGCTCATGGTGTACCGAATCCGGGACATGAGCTGCGGAGAAGCGGCCACCAGGACGACGAACGCCGCGAGCCCGGCCACGAGCAGCGCCGCGGCCAAGCGGGGGCGGCCCCGTAGTTCCTTCCAAACAAGGAACACGACGGCAAGCAGCCATCCGACGATCGAGGCCCGCGAGGCCGTCGCGAGCAACGCCACGAAGCCGACGGCGCTCGCGACGGCCCAGAGCGCCCGTTCCCGGCCCCGGCTGCGAAACGCGAGCCCAAGGGCGAGCACGCTCCCGAGCATCATGGTCGTGCCGAGTCCGTTTGGCCCGACGCCGTGGAAGATCTCCGCCCGCTCGGGGACGACCTCGCCGCCGTTGAGCCGGATCGGGTGGCTCAGGCTGTAGGCGAGCCCGGCGAGGCCCGTCACCGCCGACCCGGCCGCCCAGGCCCGAAGTAGCGGCCCCCGGACCGCGGGGTCGCGGCGTAAGAGCCACGTCAACCCGCCGAAGTAGACAACCCCCGACAGGATCAGCGCCAGCGTGACGACCGCGGCGACGGATCGATACGGCGACAGCAGCGCCGAGGCCACCAGAACGGCGCCGAATGCTGCGAGCGGCAAGTCGACCGGCGTCCGAACCCAGAGCCACTCGCGTCGCTGGATCAGCCGCCACACCTGTCCGAAGAACAGCAGGCCGAACCCGATGGTGGAATACCCGGCGGCAAACAAGGCGGCGATGGCGAGCGCGGCCCAGCGGATGTAGGTGGAAAATGCCCCACCCGGCAGCCGCACGGGCGCCGCCTCCGGGTGATTGAGGCCGACGGTCACGATCGCGCCTGTGGCCGCGCCGGCCACGGAAACGCCCGGCGGTGTTCGGAGACCACCCTTGGAGACCCACGCATGAGGCGGCTCGGCGCCAAGCGTTTGGCCGATTTGCCGGCGTGGCTTCTCTTGACGACCTGCGCGCCCGAGGGGCCGGCCGATGGTGCGCGTGGGGTCACGTGCGAAGCCGACCCGAGCCCGCGCCGATCCTCGCCCGCACATCGCGGACGAGCGCGGCGACCACCTCGTACCGCCCGAACGACGGCATCAGGTACGCTCCGTCGATCCGGTCCAGCAGTCCCAGGAGCAGCTCTCGCGCGAGGCGCAGCCCCTCCTCCCGCCCCGCGCTTCCCGCGGCCTGCATACGCTCGCGGACCCACGGCGGGATGGTGATGCCCGGCACCTCGTTGTGCAGAAACTCGGCGTGCCGGGAGCTCTGCAGCGGCAGCACGCCGACCAGGACCGGGACGGGAAGGCGCCCCACGCGCTGCTCGAACGCGTCCAGCACCTCCGGCTCGTAGATCGGCTGCGTCATGAAAAAATCCACCCCGGCCTCGAGCTTGCGCTCCAGGCGCGGCAACTCCCGCTCGAGCGTCGCGGGGTGCATGTCGAGCGCGGCCCCGATCAAGAAGCGGGCCGGGTGGCCGATCGACTTGCCGCTGAGGTCGAGGCCGTCGTTGAACTGCTTGATGATCCGGATGAGGCCCGGGCTGTCGACGTCGTACACTGCGGTGACGTTCGGGTAGTCGCCGCGCGGCGGCTCGCCGGTGAGCGCCAGCACGTTGCGGACGCCCATCGCGTGCGCGCCGATGAGATCCGCCTGCAGGCCGACGAGGTTGCGGTCCCGGGTGGTGAAATGGATGATCGTCTCGATGCCCGCGTGCTGTTGGATCAGATAGCACATGGCGAGCGCGCTCATGCGTACGCGCCCGATCGGGCTGTCGCCCACGTCGATCACGTCGGCGCCGGCCTCCTTGAGGAGCCGCGCGCCCTCGAGATCCTTGGTCGCGTCGAGGCCCTTGGGCGGGTCCACCTCCACGCTGATCACGAAGGCCCGGCCGAGCTTCCGCGCAAGCTCGCTCGGCTCATCCACGCGGCGCGGCGCGGCGTCTTGGGGCGCGACCCGCTCGGCCACGGCGGGCGCCACAGAATCGGGTCGCAGGTCGGCGACCGCGCGCGCCAGCGCGGCGATATGCTCGGGCGTGGTGCCGCAGCATCCCCCGACCACGACGGCGCCCGCGGCGATCATCTTGCGCCCGTAGGCCGCGACGTGCTCCGGCGACGAGAGGTACAGGTAGCGACCCTCGATCAGCGTGGGGAACCCGGCGTTCGGCTGGGCCGACAGGGGCGTCCGCGCCACGGCGGCCATGTGCTGCACGACCTCCAGCATCGGCACCGGCCCGACGCTGCAGTTCGCGCCGATCACGTCGGCGCCGAGGCCTTCGAGCGCGGCGACGACCTCCGCCGGGCTGTGGCCGTACCGCGTGCGGCCGTCGTCCGTAAACGTCATCTGTGCGATCATCGGAAGGTCGCACGCTTCACGGGCCGCCCGGAGCGCCTCCTGGATCTCGGTGAGGTCGGAGAAGGTCTCGAGGATCAGGACGTCCACCCCGCCCTCGACCAGCGCGTCGATCTGGGCGCGAAACGCCGCGCGCGCCTCCGGCGGCGTGATGCGCCCGTACGGCGCCACCGGCCGGCCGAGCGGTCCCACGGAGCCGGCGATCCAGATGGGCCGTCCGAAGACGTCGCGGGCCTCCTTCGCGAGCTTCGCTCCGTGCCGGTTGAAATCGCGCACCCGCTCCGCAAGACCGTGCGCGCCCAAGCGCACCGCGTTCGCGCCAAAGGTGTTCGTCTCGATCATCTCGGCGCCGGCGCGCAGATAATCCAGGTGGACGTTCAGGACGAGCTCGCGCTGCGTGACGTTGAGCGCGTCGAAGCACTGGTCGAAGGGCACGCCGCGTGCGTACAGCAAGGTCCCCATGGCGCCGTCGCACACGAGCGGGCCCTGCCGGAGCCGCGCCAGGAACGGGTGGTCGGGCCGCGTCACGGCTTGAGCTGCAGGGGCGTGCCCCCGCACGCTGCGCAGGGCTGCGAGTAATCGGCCTGGCTGCTCAACACGAAGACGTCCTTGTCCAGGCGGAACGTGCGCAGGGGAAACTGGACCGGCCAGCTGCGAAAGTCGAGCACGGGATTGATCTGCCGCTCGATCTTGTCGACGAGGACGTACGGCAATGGCAGCGAGTTGACGAAGAGCTGCTGCAGGTGAAAAAATACCTCGGGCGCCCCGTACACTTGGAAGACGCCCTGCATCCGGACGCGCGTCGGCACGCCGTTGTACATCACGGTCCCGACGGCCGTAATCGCGTCCTCCTGCGCCCTGAGCTGGACGTCCCGCACCGCCCCCTGATGGTTCAGGAAGTCCTGGACGCTCGCCAGCGCGAGCTTGCCGTACACGTTGCTCTCCCGCACGTCGAGCACCTTGAGCGTCCCCTGCCGCAGGGCCTCGGGATCGAAGCTCGCGCCCACGAGCCGGACCCACAACTGATCGATCCGCATGCCCTTGATCTCCGGCCGCTCGGCGTACACGCTGATGCGGGCGTAGCCTCCGTCGTACAGGTCGGGCACGGCGTCGACGCGCAGCACAGGCGGATGGTTGAGGAGATCCGCAAACACGGGCGGCAGGAGCGAGGTGTCCGCAATGGTAAATGCGCGCGCGGGCGCCGCGGCCATGACGGCGCAGCCGACGACCACGAGGGCGGCGACATATCGGCGCATGATGCGACCCGTTCGAAGCATCGAGAAGCAACTCCTTCCGTGTGCAGGCTCACCACATCCTAAGATCATGCCCACTTGACGGAAGAACGCGCGGACTATTGGGACACCACTCACTATACGGCCGGGCGGGGAGTCGGAAAAGACTTAGCGGATCGTCGTGTTCAGGCCGCCCCCGCCAAGCTGGAACTGCGTGCTTGCGCCGGGCAGGGTGTTGATGCCGAGCGTAATGTACCAGGTGTTGTTGGACGGGCTGTTCGGAAACGTGCGGTACAGCACGCCGAGCTGGAGGCAGTCGCAGGTGGCGTTCAACCCGTAGTCCACCTCGGTCACCTGCGATTGCGTGTAGTTGTACGTGGCCGAGGTCGTAAAGAGGATGGTGGGGCTCACCTGGAAGTTGGCCGAGGCGGTGCTCGCGAACTGCTGGCTGTCGATGCCGTACTGAAAGTTGATCGAGCCCGAGTTGAACAGCCCCTTCCCCGGATAGTACGAGTACGTCAGCGTCAGCGAGTCGGCGGGGCTTTGGCTGTCGAACGAGAACGGCGAAAAGGGACCGCCGTTCGTCACGAACTGGGGCGGATTGAACCCGTTGATCGCCAGCAGGTTGTAGGAAAGCGTGGCCGAGCTGACGGCGTTGAGCGGCTCCGACACGGCCGCTTGGGTGGAGAAGATGTTCCGCTGCTGCCCGGTGCCGTAAGCGTCGTAGCGATAGTACGCGGCGATCGCGCCGCTGATGGATTTCGTCAGCTGAAACGTGTGGCTGGACACGGTCAAAATGCCGTTGGCGCGGGTCGTGTGCACGCCGGTGCTGATCTCGTTGTAGTCGCCGTAGTGGGCCTCAAGCTGATACGCGGCCGGCACGCCGGGGATATCGTGCGCGTCCCACGCGACGTCGAGGGAGTTGCGGTCGACGTTCGCCAGGTTGCCGTTGATGTCGTAGAATTCCTGGCGGCCCAGGTGCAGCGTCCACACGTGGTCCGCCATGCGCTGGACCAGCGTGTTTTCGGCGGTAAACGGGGTGGGGCTGCTCGCGCTGTAGCGGATGCGGAACTGGTCCTGGGCGTCACCCACGGGGAACCATTGATTCCACTCGATGAACAGCCCGTCGAAGTTGGTGTAGCCGACGGTCGGCCCGCTGCCCCGGTTGCGTTGCTGCCGCCGGAGCGACGCGGTGTACACGGGCAGGTACGCGACCGGCACGCCGTACACGTACAGCGTCGACTGGTACGCGGTGAGGTGGTCGTCCGGGATCACGACGACGCGCTTCGACCGGACGAGAAATGCGGGATGCTTGGGATCGCACGGCGTGACCGACGTGTTGTAGCCGACGCCCTGGCCCCGGGCGGTCTGGAGCGAGCGGCCGGTGAGGTTCCACGGGCCGTACTTCGACGTGACGGTCTCCATGTTGCCGACGCGCGTGCGGTAATTGTAGGTGAGCGTGTTGCCGGTCGCGGTCTGCCCGGGCTGGGTCAGCACCACGTGCCCCTCCGCGTGGACCATCCCCGTGGTGACGTTCCCCGTCATGTGATCCGCGGTGATCGTCTGGTCGGCCTGCGTCGCCTTGACATGGCCGTCCGCCGTGAAGTCGCCGGTGCTCGTATCGTACTGCACGTGGTCGCCGGTCACGGTGATCGGTGCGCCGGGTGCGGGCGGCGCCGCCGCGCCCAGCGCCGGGAGGGCGAGAGAGACCACGAGCAGCAGCGCGGCGCCGAGCGCCCGTGCGCCCCGAGGGAGTGCCGCGGTTCGCCCGCCGCGCCGCCGCCTCGCCCGCGCCGCCCAGAGCGCGGCGCGAGTCAGCGGGCGAGCCAGCACGTCCGCTCCATCGTCTCCGTTACCAGGACACCGGGGCCGCTTCGGGGTGCTGCCGGAGGGCGTCCGTGATCACCCGCTTGGCGCGCTCGAGAGCCTCGGGCGTCCTGCCCTCGGCCCGGACGACCAGCACCGGTTGCGTATTGCTCGCGCGAACGAGGGCCCACCCGTCCGGCAGGATCACGCGCGCGCCGTCGACGTCGATCACCTCGTACCGTTCGCGGAAGTCGCGGGTCAAGGCCTCCACTACGGCGAACTTTCGATCGTCCGGGCACTCGACGCGGGTCTCCGGCGTCGCAAAGTAATGGGGAATCTCCGCCGCCAGGTCGGAGAGCCGCCGGTCCGTGTGCGAGAGCATCCGGAGCAAGCGGCCCGCGGCGTACACGGCGTCGTCGTAGCCGTAGTACTCGTCCGCGAAGAACATGTGGCCCGACATCTCGCCGGCAAACACCGCGCCGACCTCCCGCATGCGCGCCTTGATGAGCGAGTGGCCGGTGCGTGTGAACTCCGGGCGCCCCCCGAGTCTCCGCACCTCGTCGACGAGGGCCTGCGAGCACTTCACCTCGATGAGCGCGATCGTGCCGGGGTGGGCCGCGAGTACCTCGCGCCAGTACAGCGCCATCAACTGGTCTCCCCACAGGATCTCGCCGCGGTCATCCACCGCTCCGATGCGGTCCCCGTCCCCGTCGATGCCGATGCCCACATCGGCCCGCTCCTCCCTGACGAGACGGATGAGGTCGACGAGGTTACGGGGCTCCACGGGGTCGGGGTGGTGGTGCGGGAAGGCCGGATCGGACTCACAGTAGAGGGGCAGCACTTCGCTGCCCCACCGGCGGAAGATCTCCGGAGCGAACGCGCTCGCGGTGCCGTTGCCGCAGTCCAGCGCCACGCGCAGCCGGCGCGGGCCGAGCCGGATGCGGTCCGCGAGCATCGCGGCGTAGGCCCCGGCGACCTCCGCGGCGTCGAGCCGCCCCTGCGGCCGCCGCGGCGGCTCGTGCTCGGCGATCTCCCGGACGCGCTGAATCTCCGCGCCGTACAGCGTGCCCGGCCCGCAGGCCAGCTTGAACCCGTTGAACTCGGACGGATTGTGGCTGGCGGTGACCATCATGCCGCCGCCGACACGGAGGTGATGGAGGCAGAAGTAGAACACCGGCGTGATCGCCAGGCCGATCGCCGTGACGTCGCGGCCGGCGTCGCGCAGACCGCGGATCGCCGCGTCGTAGAACGCCTGCGAGCTGGCCCGATTGTCGTGTCCCACCACGGCGCCTTGGACCCGTGCCTCACCGAGGTACGTCCCGAACGCGCGCGCCAGAATCTCCGCCGCCTCCGCATCCAGGTCGCGCCCCACGACGCCCCGGATGTCGTACTCGCGAAAGCTCGTCGCTGCCGGTCGCATGATCTCGCCTCCGGACACAACAGTTTCCCGTTGCCTCTACCTGCCCCTGCAGGTGGACGCTATAATGACGGATATGGCTGAATTGCGGCGGCTCGCCGCGTTCGTCCGGCCGTACGCTGTGCAGTTGGGCGGCGGCGTCGGCGCCGCGGTGTTCGCGGCGGTCGCGTGGCTGTACGTGCCCCGCTACCTCGGCAACCAGGCCGACGTCGTGATCAAAACAGGTAGCCTGGCCGTCCTCAACCGCAGCGCGGTCGTCGTGCTGGGGATCTACACGTTTCGCAGCGTTTGTCTGTACGGGCAGCTGTCGTTGCTCGCATACGTCGGCCACCGGCTGGTGGCCGACCTCCGCGCCCGGATCTTCCACCACGTGCAGCGGTGGTCGCTCGACCGATTCGCGCGGTGGCACAGCGGCGAGATCATCTCCCGCACGATCCAGGACACCCAGCTAGTGGAATCGCGCCTGCTCAACGGCCTGGTGGACCTCATCACGACCGTGCTCACGCTCGTCGGGATCATCGTGATGGTCTTTACCATCAACTGGCGTCTCGCGCTCGTCGTCTTCCTCGCGCTGCCGGTCTTCTTCGGCGTGGCCCGGCTGTTCGGCCGCGAGGTCCAGCGGAGCTCCGCGAGCGCGCAGCAGCAGGTCGCGGCGCTGACGCGGCTCATCAAGGAGTCGGTGGTCGGCGCGCGCATCATCCGGGCCTTCGTGCAGGAGGCGCGCGAGCAGGCGCGGTTTGACACCGAGAACGATCGCACCTTCGACGCCAACTATCGCATCCGCCGGCTCATCGCGATCGAGGTGTCGTTTGTCAGCCTGCTGACCACGCTCGCGCTCGTGTTCGTCCTGTGGCTGGGCGCGCGGGACGTCGCCCGGCACGAGATGACGGCGGGGTCGCTCCTCGCGTTCCTCGGCTACCTGGCGCTGGCGATGGATCCGGCCATGGGAATGACGCGGCTGTACTCCGAAGCGCGTCAGGCCATGGCCGGGCTCGTCCGGGTCTTCGAGGTCGTCGACGTTCCCGAGACGGTGCGCGAAGACCCGCACCCCCTCCCGCTCCCGCCGCTCAGCGGCCGCGTGCGGTTTCGCAACGTCTCGCTCGCCTACGAGCCGGGACGGGACGCCCTGCGCGACATCACCCTCGACGTGGAGCCGGGCGAGCACATCGCGATCGTCGGCCCGAGCGGCGCCGGCAAGAGCAGCCTCGTCAACCTGATCCCGCGCTTCTACGATCCGAGCGAGGGCGGCGTGGAGATCGACGGCCACGACCTGCGGCGCGTTGCGATCGCGTCGCTGCGCCGGCAGATCGGCCTCGTGCCGCAGGAGACGGTCTTGTTTGCCGGCAGCGTCGCGGACAACATCGCGTACGGCCGGCCCGGCGCCACGCGCGCGGAGGTGGAGGCTGCGGCCCGCGTTGCGGGCGCCCACGCGTTCATCTCGGCGCTGCCGCGCGGCTACGACGCGGTGCTGGGAGAAGGCGGGATGGGGCTGTCCGGCGGGCAGCGGCAGCGGCTCGCGCTCGCCCGCGCCGTGCTGAACGATCCGGCCGTGTACATCCTGGACGAGGCTACCTCGGCGCTCGACAGCGAGTCCGAGGAAGCGATCCAGGAGGCGATGGCGCGCCTGACGCAGGACCGGACGACCTTTATCGTCGCGCACCGCCTGTCCACCGTCCGCAGCGCCCACCGGATCGTCGTGATGCTGGAGGGCCGGATCGTGGAGATGGGCAGCCACGACGATCTGACGGTCGTGGACGGCGTCTACAGCCGCCTCGTCCGCGGCCAGCTCCTCGAGGACACCGCCCGGACCGCGGCACCCGCCCCGGCGCCGACGCCGTGACGTGCGCGATCAGCGTGATCACGGCGACGCGCAACCGCGCGCCGGTATTGGCGCGCTGCCTCGAGGCGCTGGAGCGGCAGACACTCGATCCCTCCCGCTACGAGGTCGTCGTCGCCGACGACGCCTCGACCGACGAGACGCCGTCCGTCGTCGACGCGGCCACGCGCCGCGCCCGCTGTGCCATCCGCTGCTCGCGGGTGGACCGCCGCGCGGGCGTGCCGGCAGCGCGGAACGCGGCGATCCGCGCCGCTCGGGGCGAGATCGTGGCGTTTGTGGACGATGACTCGTTCGCCCCGGCAGGGTTTTTGGCCGCCCACCTCGCGGCGCACGAAGCGCACCCGGAGGGCATTGTCTGTCGCGGCCCGGTCATCGTGACGCAGTCGCTGGACCGCCCCTTCGACGTCCGCGGCGGCGTGCTCGATATCTCGACCGCGTACTTCGACACGGACAACGGATCGGTGCGGCGCGCGGACGTGCTCCGTGCCGGGCTGTTCGACGAGACGTTTTTCCCATACGGCTGGGAAGGGCTGGACCTCGGGCTGCGGCTGCGGCGCCTGGGCCTCCGGCGTGTGTACCGCCGCGACGCGCCCCTGTACCATTACCGGTCGGAGGCCGTGCGGGGCGCGCTCGACGCGATGCTGACCAAAGAAGACGAGCGGGCCCGGACGGCCCGGCTCTTCTACGCCAAGCACCCCACGCTCGAATCACGGTTTGCCGTCCAACTCACGCCGCTCCACCTGCTCCTCAACGCTGTGCAGCGCGGGTTCGGGCTCGTGCACTCAGGCAATGTCGAGATCCTCGTGGAGCGCTCGCAGCGCTGGGGCCTGCCCGCCCTGGGCCGCGTCCTCCTCTCGGGGATCCTGAACGAGCGGTATCTGGCTCGCCTGCGCGCCCGCGACGGCGGCGGGGCGGCGAGCGCGGCCGACGGCCCGTGACGCGGCGCGCCCGTGGCGATGCGCCGGTCGTCCGGCGCGGGCGATGATACAATAGCGCCGGTGGAGATCAGCGTCGTCATCCCCACGTTCAACAACTGCGACGTGCTGCGCCGGACCATCGAGGCGCTGACGCGGCAGACGCTCCCGCCGAGCGCGTACGAGATCGTGGTCGCCGATGACGGCTCGACCGACGGCACGCGGGCCATGGTGGCGGAGGCCCGGCGCGGGCCGGTCGCGATTCAGTATGTCGTCCAGGCGAACGGCGGGCGGTCCGCGGCGCGCAACCGGGGAGCGCGCGCGGCGCGGGGCCGTGTGCTGCTCTTTATCGACGCGGACATCTGGGCGGCGCCGGCGCTGCTCGCGACGCATCACGCCCATTACCCGCCGGGCGTATCCAGGCTCGGTGTGCAGGGCCGGACGCTCACCCACCCCGACGCGCGGACCACGCCGTTCATGCGGGCCCGGGAGATCACCCCGGATCTCTCGGTCCGCCGCCGCCACAACTTGGCCCCGGTGCACATCATCACGCGGAACTTCTCCATCCCGCGGTGCGAGTTCGAGGCGGTGGGCGGGTTCGACGAGGGCTTCACCGGCTACGGATGGGAGGACATCGAGCTCGCGATGCGGATGCGGGCCAGGGGCGTCCGCTTCGAGTACGATCCGGGGGCCCTCGGGTACCATTACCACGTCGAGACCTTCGACGCCAGCTGCCGCAAGCTCAGGCAGGCGGGCGAGGGCGCGGTGTACTTCTGGCAGAAGCACGGCCGCTCCGCGCAGCTCGGCCTGTTTCTCGAGATCCTGCCCGCGCTGCTGCCGCTCAAGTGGCTCGTGTTTCGCACGCCGCTCTTCATGCCGCTGTTTCGCCGGCTGCGGCCGTACGCCGAGGCGCGCGGCTGGCTGCTGCTCGCGAATGAATGTTACACGGAGCTGATCTGGGAAGCGTACTACGACGGGGTCTTTACGGCGCTCAGGCGGACACGGGCGGCCGCGCTCAGTCCCGCGGCGCAGGTCCGCCGCACCTAGCCATGGAGCTGAGCGTCGTCGTCGCCACCTACAACCGGTGCGACGTGCTCGCGCGCACGCTGGAACACCTCGCGCGCCAAGCCTTTCCGCGGGACCAGTACGAGATCGTCGTGGCCGACGACGGATCGACCGACGGGACGGCCGCCATGCTGCGAACGGTCGGGGGTCCGGTGCCGCTGCGCCACGCGGTCCAGCCGCACCGCGGGGCCTCCGCCGTGCGGAATCTCGGCTGGCGCGCGTCGCGGGGCCGCGTCGTGTTGTTCATCGACGCCGACTTTTGGGCCGATCCCGGCCTGCTGGCCGCGCACCACCGGCACTACCCGGCGGGGGCGTCGCGGATCGCGGTGCAGGGCGCCACGATGATCCACCCGGACAGCCTCACCACCCCGTTCATGCGGGTCAAGCAGGTGAGCCCGGATCTCACGGTGCGCAGCCGGCACCGCATGTCGCCGTACCATGTCGTCTCACGGAACATCTCGATGCTGCGGGGCGACCTCGAGGCGGCGGGCGGCTTCGACGAGGGGTTCCCCGGCTACGGCTACGAAGACCTGGACCTCGCGCTGCGGATGGACGCGATGGGCGTCGTGTTCGAGTACGACCCCGGGGCCCGCGGGTATCACCATCACGTGGAGACTCTCGACGGCGTGCTTGCCAAGATGTCCGAGGCGGGGATGTGCGCCGTCTACGTCTGGCGAAAGCACGGCCGGGCCCGGCGCCTCGGCGTGTTTCTCGAGATCCAGCCGTGGATGCTGCCCCTGAAGCGGCTCGTGTACGGGACGCCGCTCGTGATGCCGCTCCTGCGGCGGCTGGTGCCGGTCGGCGAGCGTCGCGGGTGGTTGCTCCTCCTCAACGAATGCTATAAGAACTTGCTCCAAGAAGCGTTCTATGCCGGCGTGTTCGCCGCGAGGCGGCCCGCCGGCGCGGCCCCCAGGGCCGCGCATCCTGTGCCCGGAGGCGCCGACCATGGGATCCCGTGACGCCGCGGTGGACGTGTCCATCGTGGTGCCGGTGTACAACGAGGCCGAGAGCCTCCGCACGCTGCACGCCGAGATCGCGGCCGCCATGGCGCCCCTCAGCCGGCCGTGGGAGCTGATCTGCGTCGACGACGGCAGCTCCGACCTGAGCTTCCACGTCCTCGAAGAGCTCGCGCGGGCGGACCCGCGTGTCGTGGCGATCCAGCTCCGCCGCAACTTTGGACAAACCGCGGCGATCGCCGCGGGCATCGATCACGCGCGCGGCCGCATCGTGGTCGCGTTGGACGCAGACTTACAACACGATCCCGCCGACATCCCGCGGCTCCTGGACAAGCTCGACGAAGGGTACGATGTCGTGAGCGGGTGGCGCAAGAACCGGGCGGACCCCTTGCTCACCCGTCGCGTTCCCTCGATCCTCGCGAACCGCGCGATCTCCGCCGTGCTCGGCCTGCAGCTGCACGACTACGGGTGCACGCTCAAGGCGTACCGGCGCGAGATTTTGGACCACGTGCACCTCTACGGCGAGATGCACCGGTTGATCCCGGGCTTTGCGGCGTCGATCGGCGCCCGGATCACCGAGTTGCCCATCAACCACCGCCCGCGCCGGTTCGGCCGGTCCAAGTACGGACTCGTGCGCACGCTCAAGGTGCTGCTCGACCTCTTGACGGTGCGCTTCCTGAGCGGCTACGTCACCAAGCCGATCTATGTTTTCGGCGGCGCGGGGTTTGCGCTGGCCGCGACGGGCCTCCTCGTCACCGTCGTGGTCGCCGTCCAGAAGCTGGCGTACGGCGTGTGGGTGCACCAGAATCCGCTCGCGTGGATCGCCGGCCTTTGCTTCGTGTCCGCGCTGCAGTTGATCCTGATGGGCCTGCTGGCGGAGCTGATCGTCCGGACCTATCACGAGTCGCAGGCAAAACCGATCTACGTGGTGCGGCGCATCACCGGGCACGGCATCTCCCCGGAGCGCGTCCGCCCGCAGGCACCCTCCCTCTTGCGATGAGGCCGTAGCGGCGCCGTGTGCGGCATCGCGGGGTTTACGGCCGACACGCTCATCGAGCACCCGGCGGACGCCGTGATCCGCGCGATGTGCGACGCGCTACGGCATCGGGGCCCCGATGACGAGGGGTACCATACGGGCGGCGCGGTGCTGGGGGCCCGGCGGCTCAGCATCATCGACGTCGCGGGCGGCCATCAACCCATCGCGAACGAGGACGGCACCGTCTGGGTCGTCCAGAACGGCGAGATCTACAACTTCCCGGACCTCCGCGCCGAGGCCGCGCGGCGCGGCCATCAGTTTCGCACGCGGTCGGACACGGAAGTCCTCGTGCATCTCTACGAAGACCACGGGCCGGACCTCGTCTCACGGCTCGAGGGCATGTTTGCCTTTGCGGTGTGGGACGCGCGGCTGCGGCGGCTCGTGCTCGCGCGCGACCGCATGGGCAAAAAGCCGCTCCACTACGCGCGGCCCCGTGGCGGTCTCGTGTTTGCCTCTGAGCTCAAGGCGCTGCTGCGGCACCCCGCCTTCAGACCGGCGCTCTCGGCGGCGGCGCTGGCGCGCTACCTCGCGTTCGACTACGTGCCGGCGCCGCTCGTGATCTTCGACGGGGTGGCCAAGCTCCCACCGGGCCATGTGCTCGTGTTCGAGGACGGAGACGCCCGTGTCTCCCGCTATTGGGATCTACCGGCGCCGGACACGAACAGCGCGTCCGCCCCAGAGGCGGCGGATCGGCTCGTACAGCTGCTCGACGCGGCGACCGCGCGCCGGCTCCTGAGCGACGTCCCGCTCGGCGCGTTCCTCAGCGGCGGGATCGACTCGTCCGCGGTCGCGGCGCTGATGACACGGCATAGCCCGAGCCCGGTCAAGACCTTTAGCATCGCCTTCGAGGAGCGCTCCTTCGACGAGTCGCGCTACGCCCGCGAGGTGGCGGCGTGCCTCGGCACGGACCACCACGAGGAGGTGATGGCGCCGGCCGTCATGGCCGCGCTCGCCGAACGGCTCGGCGAGATCCTCGACGAGCCGCTGGCCGACGCCTCGATCCTGCCCACCTACCTGCTCTCGCGGTTCACGCGGCGGTCCGTGACCGTGGCCCTCTCCGGCGACGGCGGGGACGAGCTGTTCGCGGGCTATCCCACGTACCAGGCGCACCAGATGGCGCGGCGGCTCGCCTGGACTCCGCGCCCGGTGCTGGCCGGCGCCCGCGCGCTGGCCGATCGCCTGCCGGTCTCTTACAGCGACTTCAGCCTGGACTTCAAGATCCGCCGGTTCCTGTCCGGCCTCGGCCACCCGCTCGCACTCCGGCACACGCTGTGGCTCGGCACGTTCGGTCCGGACGAACTCTCCGCGGTGCTCGCGCCCGACGTGTGGCGCGCGGTCGAGGCGACAGACCTGCTCGCCGAGGTCCGCGGGCACCTGCGCGCGGCAGAGGACCGCGGCTGGCTCGGCACGCTGCTCTATCTCGACGCCAAGCTCTACCTGCAGGACGGCGTGCTGGTCAAGGTGGACCGCGCCAGCATGGCGTGCTCGCTCGAGGTGCGCTGCCCGTTCTTGGATACCGCGGTTGTGGAGTTCGCAAGCCGCCTGCCGGCCCACCAAAAGCTCCGCGGGCTCACCACGAAGTTTCTGCTCAAGCGTGCGCTCAAGGGACTCCTGCCGGACCGCATTCTGCGCCGGCGCAAGAAAGGGTTCGGGGTGCCGGTTGGCGCGTGGATCCGCGGCCCCTGGCGCGACCTGTTCGGCGACGTGCTCGGCCGGGAGCGCCTCGCCCGTCAGGGGCTCTTGAACCCGGAAGCCGTCGCGCGTCTGCTCAACGAGCACGTGGCCGGGACGCACGACCACCGGAAGAAGCTCTGGAACCTCTTCGCGCTGCAGATCTGGCACCGTACATACATGGAAGGCGGGATGCCGCAACCGGCGCACGCCGGGCAACAGCGCTAGTCCGCCGTCTCGTGTGTGGGACCAGGGTAGACGGGTCGGGCGGGCCTGGCCGGAGCGGGGTTGGTCTCGGCCTTCATGAATCCAATCCAATGAGGGCCTCGACCCCTCCGGCGGCTTGGCCGCCTCCGGTCGACGCCCGCGATACTCACAACTGCGTGGCGTCACCTTACTTGCGCTGCAAACGAAGCGAAGGCACGGCATTGGTCGGGCGTCGGTGCGTGGAGAGGAGGTCAGGTCCGCCCGGCACCCACCCTTGCCGAACTAATGCGATGACGCAGTAGCGGGCGGAGCGCCAGACGCCGGCGACGCGGCGGGAGGACGTGTTGTGAGAATGGAGCCGTTTGCGCTCGAGCGCTGGATGACCACCTGGGAGACCCGGGTGCAATACGACCTTGCCGAAAGCGGCATCCTCCCGCTCCGTGCGCGCGACCTGCTCGAGCTCCTCCCGGACGCCGAGCGCGCGTCCGCGCTCGACTCGCTCCTCGATCTTCGCCTCGGCTACTCGGAGGCGCGCGGCACCGAGGAGCTGCGCGAGCTGCTCGCGGCCACGTACCGCGGAGCGACGCCGGACGAGATTTTGGTCACCACCGGCGCCATCGAAGCAAATTTCCTGCTGTTTCAGCTCCTGCTGGAGCCCGGCGATCACGTGGTCGCATGTTATCCCGCCTATCAACAGCTCTACAGCGTGCCGCGCGGTCTGGGCTGTGAGGTGGCCCACTGGCGGGCGCGCGAGGAGGAGGACGGTTTTCGGTTCGACGTCGACGACCTCGCCCGGCTCATCACGCGCAAGACGCGCCTGGTCGTCCTCAACACACCGCACAATCCCACGGGCGCGGCGCTCTCGGACGTCGATGTGCGCCGCGTCTACGCGCTCGCGGATGCGGCCGGCGCCACGGTGCTCTCGGACGAGGCGTACCGCTGGCTCGGCGTCCCCGGCGGGGAGCCGGCCGCGCCGCCGATGTTCGATCTCGGGCCGCGGGGCGTCAGCGTCGGCACGCTCTCCAAGCCGTTCGGCCTGCCCGGGCTTCGAATCGGCTGGCTGGCCGCGCACGGCGACGTCGCGGCGCGCTGCTGGGCGCTGCGGGACTACGTCTCGCTCAGCCCCGGCCGGCTCAGCGACGCGCTCGCCGTGACGGCACTGCGCCATCGGGAGAGGATCTTCGAGCGAAATCGCCACATCATCGCGGCGAACCTCGCGACCGCCGAGCGGTGGTTTGCGGCGCGCGAGGGCCTGGTCGACTGGCATTCGCCGCGCGGTGGGCTGCTGAGCCTCCTCCGATACCACCTGCCGCTCCCGTCGCTCGATCTCGCGAACCTGCTGGCCGAGCGGTACAGCGTCATGCTGGCCCCGGGCTCCGCCTTCGGCTATGAGCATCGCCTGCGCATCGGGATCGGCCAGGACCCCGCCGTCTTTGCCGCGGGACTCGAGCGGACCGGGGAATGTCTCGCCGGTCTCGCCGGAACCGCGTGAGGATCGCGCTGGATGTATTACCAGATCGCCCGGCTAACAAGATCGCACGGTATAATCAACCGAGAAGCCGTCATTTTGAGGTAGTCGCACATGCCGGGCTTGACCCTCACTGCTGTTTTCCAGAGAACGCCTGAGGGTTATGTTGCCTTTGTGGAAGAACTCCCGGGCGCCAACACACAGGGCGCCACCATCGACGAAGCCCGGACCAACCTCCGCGAGGCGGTTGAGATGGTGCTCGAGGCAAATCGAGCACTCGCCGAGCAATCTTTGACGGGACCTGACATCATCCGCGAACCCTTCGACCTGTCATTGAAATCGCCAGGCACCCCCACAGCGTTCTCCGAAGCGTAGGGAAACCCAGCCTCACCACCAGCACGGAGGATCCGGCATGAAGGCCACATGGCGTGGACATAAGATCGCGTCGAGCGACCGCACCGTGGAAGTCGGTGGCTACCTCTATTTCCCGCGGGACGCCGTCCGCATGGACATGCTGCAACCGACGCCGAAGACGGACAGCGATCTTGCCTGCCCGCACGGGGTCCAGTTCTACGATGTCGTTGACGGCGCGGCGCGCAGCCCGCGTGCCGCGTGGTCCTACGAGGCGCCGCAGCCCTCCATGAAAGAGGTCGATCACTGGATCGGCTTCTGGGAAGACGTCGAGATCCAATAGGGCGCCGGCGAAAAACCGCGGTCGAGCGGGGCGTCTGCGGGGACCGGCACGTCCGGCATCCGCTTCTGACTATTAGATCCGCGCCGCCCGCGTCCTCCGAAACCAGTCGACGAACTTCGGAATGCCCTCGTCGATGCGCGTGGAGGGCGCGTACCCTAGATCCCGCGCCGCCCGCGTGATGTCCGCGTACGTCACCGGGACGTCACCGGGTTGAACCGGCTGTCGCGCGATGGCAGCCTTCTTGCCGACGGCCCGTTCGATCGCGGCGACGAGGTCCTGGAGGGCCACCGTCTCATGCGTGCCGAGGTTGTAGATTTGAAAACCCCGGGGGCGTTCGATCGCGCGCACGACGCCATCGACGACGTCGTCGATGTACGTGAAATCCCGCCGGGCGGTCCCGTCCCCGTAGACGGGGAGCGGTTGCCCGTCCTCGGTGAGGCGCACGAACCGGTGAATCGCCATGTCGGGGCGCTGGCGGGGCCCGTACACCGTGAAGAACCGCAGGCACGTGATCGGGATCCCGTAGAGGTCGTGATAGGTCCGGCAAAAGAGCTCGCCGGCGAGCTTCGTGACGCCGTATGGTGAGGCCGGTATCAGCCGACTTGAATCCTCCTGGAACGGGATGTCGCGCGACACGCCGTAAACCGACGACGACGAGGCGAACACCGCGTAGGGCACCGCGTGCCGGCGGCACGCCTCGAGCAGGGTGATCGTCCCCTGCACGTTGACGCGCTCGTAGAGCGCGGGATCCGCGATCGACGGGCGCACACCGGCGCGGGCGGCGAGGTGGACAACTACCTCCGGGCGGTCGACGAGGAGGCGGTCCAGCAGCGCCTCGTCGCCGATGTCGCCCTCGGCCAGGTGAAACCGCGGCGACCGTGAGGCGGCCGCGAGGTTCTCCTGCTTCGACGCCGGCTCATAGTATCCATCGAAGTTGTCGAGGCACGTCACGTCGTGCCCGAGGGCGAGGAGACGGTCCACCAAGCTCGAGCCGATGAAACCGGCTCCCCCGGTGACGAGCAGCTTCATCGTGCGATCACGGGCTCGGCGGTCGAGGTTGGCAACGGCGATCCTCCGACGTGAGGCTTCTGCGAGGGGCCTCCCCTTCCTTGTGAATCCGCCGGCGTGGGCTCCGAGCGTTGTCTGTGGAACAGGCGCACCGGGCCGTGCACCTCGACGTGAATCATGTCCGCGAGCATACGGCGTCGCCCGAAACTGGCACGCCCGACCGTGCACCCCGGCGCGAGCAGGCGCGCCGGTAGCCTGCGGCGCGCCGTCCGGAGCGTACGGCGACGATGCGGTTACGGCTGCGTCACGTGATCGTTCGGACAAATTGCGCGACACCGGCAGGGACGCCTCACAGAGCACCGAACTATCGGATGCACAACTTATTACACCACGACAACCAGACGCTGCCATCGCACCCTCGACCCAGCATCCTCCGTCTCGGGGGGGAGACGGTGCCCCTCCTGTCGCCGATCCGAATTCCATGCATGTCTCCGCGGCGTCGTGGCGACGGGAGGATCGCGTGCTTACGTCGGAGGCCGTCAAGGCACCCCGCTATGCGCTCGCCCGCAACCGTGCCCGTGTCCTGCTGGCGTTCACCCAACGGCGCCTGCCTGTGAACGTCCGCGCCGTGATCGAGCGGGCCGGCATTCCGATCGTCGAGCACGCGCTGCCCGGAGCGGTCCGCGGCACGATCGGCGACGTCGCCGGCCGGCGCGCCATCATCCTGAACCGCGACTGGCGCTTTTCGTCGGAGAATGAGCGGCGATGGGTGCTGGCGGAAGAGCTCGGCCACGTGCTGTTGGGCCACGAGCTCGTCCAGAGCACGCAGCCGGGGATCGCGCAGATCGGGAGCTTCGAGGATCGCCGTGTGATCTACGAGCGCGAGGCACGCGCGTTTGCTGCCGAGCTGTTGATGCCGGTGGCCGAAACCCGGCGCTACTGGCTCACCGCCGACAGCAACCGGTCGGGGGTTACCGGCGAGGTCTCCACGGATGATATCGTGCGGACCATGGCGCAGGAGTTCGGCGTCACGCCCGCCGCGATGCGCGTCCGCCTGCGGGAGCTTCGCCTGATCGCGCGCTGAGCTTCAGCCGGTTAGCGAAACAGCGGGCTTGCCTGCGCCAAGGTCGCGTAATCGATCTTCCAGTCACCTTCCATGAGCCTGAGCGTGACCCGCATCGGGGTCACCGCCGTCCCGGCGCCGGCCGTGGTGACGCTCGCGTTGAATGTGGCGGTGGCCGTGTCCCCGGTGACAACCGGCCGCATGCCGGTCAGCGTGAACGCCGTCACCTGTGAGCGGTCGAGCGGTCCGGGCCACGACGACGGCCGGTCGTACGTGAAGCGTTCCGCCCACGCCTGCGCGCCCGTCGCGTGCGCATGGACGAAGCTGTCGTACACTTGCGTGATCGACGTCGCCACGAGCTCCGCCGGGCTGGACGGATAGCCGATCACGAGCCCGGCCTGCTCGTCCTTAAGGACCGCCTGATACGCCCAATGCCACGGCGGCACGTCTGGAAACGGCGCGGGCGGGGACTGTGCAAGCGCCGTATCGGATGCCCATAGCGCACTCAGTAGAATGGCCAGCCCGCCGATCGATGAAAGGATGCGCACGCCCCGCTCCTCCAAATGCCCTTGTCCCCTCCGCCGTCTTACTTGGAGAAACGGAGCACCCGCCGGCGCGGTTCCTTGCGGCTGAGCTTGCCGCCGGACCGCACCTCGACCGGCGTCACGTGCCCAAAAGACCTTGCTCCGGGAGGAGCGCCGAGGTCTGACGCGGGCTCGCTTGGCGGGCCGCCCAGCGGCCCGCCTCCACCAGCGTGAGAAAGTCGCTCACGGCGCGGTTGAACGCTGCCGGCTCCTCGAGATTGATCGCGTGGCCCGTGGCCGGCAGGACGAGCAGGCCGGCGGACCGTACGCGATCCTTAAGGAACAGGCCGGGCCTCAGGCACGGCTCGTCCTCGTCCCCAACGGCGACGAGCATCGGAACGGTCAGCCGCTGGAGCTGCGCCTCGAGGTCGTAGACACTCGGACGCCGCGCCTGCACGCCGCGCATCGTCAGGGCGCTGCCGGTGGTCGAGTGCCGGGCGAGGGCGTCCGCGAACTCCTGCCATCCCCGCGGATCTTTCCGGAGAAACGGCAGACGCGTGGACCCCTTGGCGTAGACCGGTCCGACGCGTTCCATCCCGTCGCGCTCGATGCGCCGGCCGAGTTCCTCGGCGTCCCGCCGAAACCTGGCGGGGTCGTCGGACCCGGTCCCGCAGCCTGCCACCACGAGCGACCTGGCCATCTCGGGATGGCGCAGCCCAAAGTGCAGCACGGCGTATCCGCCCATCGAGAGTCCGCAGACGTGAGCCTGCTCGATGCCGAGGTGCCGCATCACACCTAAGAGATCACCGACTGCGGCGTCCTGCGAGTATGCGGTCGGCGCCTCGGGGACGTCTGAGGGCGGATACCCGCGCGCGTTGTAGGTCACTACGCGGTACCGGCGCGCGAAGAACGCGACTTGCGGCCGCCAGCCCCGGCCGTCGCCGGCGTACTCGTGCACGAGCACGAGCGGAAAGCCCTCGCCGGTCACCTCGTAGTGAAGACGCACGCCGTCAACGGTCGCAAACGCCATGGCAGAGCCTCCTACGCTACGGCGATCCCACTGTGCCGTTTGTGCCTTTCATCCTTGCGCCTCTCCATCGAACGGCGACGAGGAGCGCCGCAGGTGCGGCCCCGGGATTGGCCGCATCCCGATGCCGGGCCGTGTCTGTCTCTAGAGGCGGCACCGCTCCTCCGCCGGCTTCAGCAGCACCCGCACGCCCCCGCGCTCGGCAAACCTCTCGGTCTCCGGCAGCCCCACACGGGCAAGCTCCGCAGCGTGGCTGACGATGAACACCCGTCCGGGCTCGCACACGGCGGCCCGGAGCGCGCTGGGATCGTCGATCCAGTCGACGTGGTGGCCGGTGTAGTAGATGAGCGATGCGTAGATGTCGAACCGGTAGCCCACGATGCGGTCGCCCGGCCGCAGGGCGCTGCGGATCTCCAGCGCAAGCGGCTTCATGGGTTTCTCCGCCTCTACGACGGGCGCAATCCCCGCGATCACTCCAAGCCACGTGAGCGCCATGGCCGCGCACAGCGCCACGGGGGCGAGGCGCCACCCGCCCCGGGCCCAGAGCGCCCCAACCGCCACCACGCCGGCCGCGAGTGCGGCCGCCGGCCAGATCAGCACGTGCCCAAGCGCGTGAAAGCGGTCCGGGTAGAGACGCGCGAGATACCCCGCAACGCCCCAAACCAGTCCGCCGAGGAGCACAATCAAAAGCCCCACCGATACGCCGGCCGCCCGCATCGATGCCTCGGAAGCATCCCACCAACTCGCCACGCCCACCGCGGCGAGCGGGTAGATCGGGAGGACATAGTTTGGGAGCTTGGTCCCCGCGACCGAGTAGAAGACAAAGGTCAGGACACACCACAGCACGACAAAGAGGCTCCCGTCGTGCCTGAGCCGGCGGCCGTGGAACACCGCCGCTGCCGGCCAGAACGCGGTCCAGGGAAAGGCCCCCACGAGCACGATGGGAACGTAGTAGTACCACGGCCCGGCCTGGTTCTCCACGACCCCAAAGAAGCGGCCGAGCCCATAGTAGCCAAACACCGTGGACGCAAACGCGCGCCCGTGCAGCCACGTCTCCACGCCGTACCACGACAGGCCGACCACCGCGTACATGGCCAGGCCGGACGCCCAGGGCACCTCGCGCCACCGGCGCCATGCGCGGCGGACCGTGACGAACGCGGCGGCCGCCAGCCCCGGAAGCACGAGGCCGATGGGCCCCTTGGTCAGCGTCGCCAGCCCGCAGTACAGGAAGAACCGCAGGTAGTCTCCGCGGCGGCCGCTGTGGTACGCGCGGAGAAACGCGTGCACCGCGAACAGGATCCAGGCCAGGAGCACGGTGTCGAACACCGCGAGGCGTGACTGGACGAGGAAGTGGAGCGTGGTGGCGAGCAGGGCGCCCGCGACCAGCCCGGCGCGCGCCCCGAACAACTCGCAGCCGATCAGCACCGTGGCGTACACCGTCGCGACGCTGAAGGCCCCGGACCAGAATCGCACGGTGAACTCGCTCAGCCCGGCGGCGCGCACCGTGAGCGCGGTCACCCACATGTAGAACGGCGGGTGCACGTACCAGGGCGCCCCGTTCACGAACAGCGTGATCCAGTCGCCCCGCTGAAGGATCTCGCGGACGACTTCCGCGTACTTCGTCTCGTCCTGGTCCCACAACGAACCCGCGCCGAGGCGATAGAACGTCAGCGCGGCGACGCCGGCCAGCAGGGCGCACGTCCACAGACGCTCGCGCGCCGTCAAGCGCGGAGGCTTTCCAGGAGATACTCCGCGATCGCCCGCGCGCCGCCCGGGGGGCCCTGGCGCTCACGGCCGATGCGGCCGCGCCGCTCGCGCTCGCCGGGATCGCGCAGCAGGGCGGCCGTCAACGCCGCTCCCTCCTCGGGTGTGCGCGCGACGACGAGCGCGTCGCCGAGCAGCCGCTGCTGTTCCCGCAGAAACCGCGCGGTGAACTGCGGGCCGGTGCCGGGGAACGCGACCACGGGCTTGCCCAGGCCGGCCGCCTGCTCGTGCGCCGCGCCGGCCATGCCCAGCACGACCGTCGCGCGCGCCAGCGCGTCCGCGAACCGGTCACCGGCCAGCACGACCTCCAGGCCGTGCCAGTCGCACCGCCCCGCGTCCGCCCACCGGCCGCCCGCGGCTTCGACGGTGCGCCGCAGGCCGTCACGGGACAGGTTGGGAGCCCACGCCACCAGGACCGCGGGGCGGGCGCCGTTCGCCGCGCCGACGAGCTCCGCGGCGCGAAGCAGCAGGAGCAGGTTGTCGAACGCCGCGGGCTTGCTGCCGGGCAGCAGCGTCAGCACGGGCCGACCAGGGACGATGCCAAACGTCTCGCCCGTCGGCGCGAGCGTGTCCATGAGCGGGAAGCCGCGGTACTCGGCGGCGACGCCGCGCCGCCGGAGCGCCCGCGCCGTCACCTCGTCCCGGGTGAACACGCGCGAGGCCGTGCGCCGGAGGAGCCACAGCTCCGCGGCCGAGTGCGGGGCCACATATTCAGAGCGCGGCAGCGCAAGGTAGACGAGCGGCCCGCCCGCGAGTGCGGTCATCCACAGGCAATACGCGTCGCCGGCGGCCACCGCGAGCGCCGCGCGGCCGCGCTCGGCTCGGAGCGTCCGCCGCTGCGCCCGCCAAAAACCGAGCCACCCGCGGCGGAGATCGCCCCACAGCGCGGCGGGCCCCGTCCGCGCGGCGAAGCCTGCGCTTGGAAACTCTCGCCGCGGGTCGAGCAGGTCCACGCCGCTCGGATAGGCGTGCCCGAGGCCGACGAGCGGGTAGACAACCACCTGGGCGGCGCCGGCCGGCAGCGCGCGAACGACCTGCGCGGCCTCGACGTCCTCTCCGTACCCGTTGCTCACGACGAGCAACCGCTTCACGCGAGCGCGGCGCGCCGGTCCGGGCGCGTCGAGAGAAACGGCGCCATGTCGTCGAGCATCCGCTGGGCGACGCCGGGCGGCGTCGCGTACAGACCGCGCAACTCCGCGCCGATGCGATCGAGCCGCGCACGGTCGGCAAGGAGGTCGAGCGCGTGGCGCGCGACCTCCGCCGGCGTGAGCCGGGCGACGATCTCCGGGGTGACCTCGCGGCCCGCCTTGCGATTCGGCCACGCGACCAGCTGCCGGCGCCGCGTGAACCGCCAGGCCATCACCGACTTCACCGCCGTCCGGAGGCCGGGCAGCCGGCTGATCCACTCGCTCAGCCCCTCGGTGCGGATGCGCGCGGGCTCGTTGAGCGGCACGACGACCAGCATCGGCACGCCCAGGGTGGCGAGCTCCACCGTGTTGGTGCCCGGCATGGTGATCGCGAGGTCGCACTCCGCGAGGGCACGCAGGCGGTCGTCCTGCACGATATCGATGCCGAGGGCCCGGAGCCGTCCGCGATACGGCCCCGCCACGCGCTCCAGCACGTCGGGGGCGAGAAACGGCGACGCGATCAGGACAAACCGCAACTCCGCCCGCTGCGCGCGCATCGTTCCGGCGGTGTCCAGCAGAAACGGCAGCATGCCGGCGAGCAGCCACCCGCGGCTCCCCGGGAGCAACGCGACGCGGGTGCCGCTCCTGGACCCGCCGGCGAGGCCGCGGAACGACCGCAGATGGTCCACACGGAGGTCGCCGACCACCAGTAGCCGCTCGCGCGGGACGCGGGCCGCCAGCGCATCGGCAAGCTCCTGCGACGGGAGAAAAATGCGCGCAAACCGGCGCGCCCGGCGCCGCACCAGATCCGTCTCCGCGTAGGCGAACGCGGGAAACCGCAGGCGCCGGCCGAGCGTCGCCGTGTACCACAGGTCGCCGCCGAGATGCAGCACGCAGCCGGAGTCCGAGACGGGCAGGCGGCGGAGGCCGGCGACCACGGCCAGGCACGCCCGCGGACCGAGGATGCGCGCAAACGGCCCCTGCCGGCGCGCGTACGCGGCCTCCTGCCCGCTCGCGAACTGGCACGGCGGGAGGACGAGCGAGATGCGGAGTGGCGCGCCGCGCTCGCGGGCCCACGCCGCGGCGGCCTGTGCCATCGGCACGGCCCAGTTCGATACCTCGCCGGGACCGCTCGAGACGATCACCAGGTCCGCGGAGACACGAGCTCCAACGCTGTCGGCGGGGAAGGCCTTCGGCGGAGCGGAAGAACCGCGGGACGCCGCCACGCCTGGATTATACGCTAGGCATCGCCGCAGCGGCAAGCGACGCCGGGGGCAGCGTGGAAGGCTACGGCTCGACGATGTCCCTGCGCATGCCCTCGATGACGGCGAGAAACTCTTCCTTCTCCTCAGGCGAAACCCGATGCGCGTCGAGCGCCTCGGCCATGTAGCGCATGTTGACCGCCCACTCCTCGTCCGTGATGTTGAGCCCGGCATGCGCGGTCCGGAGGTCGCGCCCGAGGTAGTACACTGGTCCGCCTGCCACCCTGCACATATAGTCGATGTTCAGCTGCAGGTCGCGCGCCTTCTTGTCCCCGCCGCGGCCGCCGCTGAAGCGGGCCATCCTCGGATCGGCCCGCATGCGACTCACGTAGTCCGCGAAGACGGCGGCGATGACGTCGTACCCTCCCACGCGCTCATACAATGACTTGTGCGCCTTCGACACGGCACCGCTCCTCGCCGGCGTCACGCGCCGAAAACCCGCCACGCCGCCGTCGGGCCTCGCGCCGTGACGCGTGGTATTTTGACTCGCATGCCTGTATGCTGAAATGTAGCATCGAACAAGGAGCGTTGTCAATTTGGGAACGCATGGTCGATCAGTGAAAACCAGGCGGAAGCGAAGGTACGAGCTGAGGAAGCGGGCCGAGGGGCAGCGGCGGACGCGGCAGCGCATCGTAGACGCGACGATGGCCCTTCACGAAAGCATCGGGCCCCTCGCGACCACGATCAGCGCGATCGCGAAGCGCGCCGGCGTCCAGCGGCTCACCGTCCGGACCCACTTCCCGACCGCGTCCGATCTGTTCAAGGCCTGCTCGGGGTTGTTCTTCGCCCGGAATCCCCCGCCGGATCCCGACACGTGGAGGCGCATTGTCGACCCGGAAGAACGGTTGCGGGAGGCCCTGACTCACCTGTACGCGTTTTACGGCCGCACCGAGCGGATGCTCGGGAACGTCACGCGGGACGCGAGGGTGGCGCCCGAACTCGTGGGCGTCAGTCTGCGGGCGTTTGTGTCGCGAATGCGGTCCGCGCTGTCGAGCGGCTGGGGCGTCGATCGCGAAGGCGACCTCGTGTTCCAGGCGGCGCTCGGCCATGCGCTCGACTTCACCACGTGGCGTTCGCTCGTCCGTGACCGAGGGCTGCGCGACGATCAGGCGATCAGGCTGATGGTGGCGCTCATCGGCGGTGCGGCCGCACCGCCAATGGATGCCCCCCGGGTGGCGCCGGGCGCGGGCGTTCCTGGACGACCGCGTGCGTAGTCGGCGCCCGGTTGAGCGCGGACGCGACCACACCGCAGGCCGACCGCTTGCCCGGGCCGCAGCCGCGCCAGGAATTGGCCGCACCGGCCCGAATCGTTGAGCGCGTGATCATTTCGCGCACTCCCCTGCGGATCAGCTTCGCGGGCGGCGGCTCCGATCTTCCCGCCTTCTACGGGCACGAGCCCGGCGCGGTCGTCGCGACTGCGATCAACAAGTACATCTACATCACCGTGAACAAGAAGTTCGACGACCGGATCCGGGCGAGCTACTCCGTCACGGAGATGGTCGACCGCGTCGATGACCTCCGGCACGAGCTCATTCGGGAAGCCCTCCGGATGGTCGGCGTCGGCGGCGGCATCGAGATCACGTCGATCTCCGACATCCCCTCGCGCGGCACAGGGCTCGGCTCCAGCAGCACGTACACCGTGGGGCTGCTGCACGCGCTGCACGCGTACACGGGCCGGCACGCGGGGGCGCAGCGGCTCGCCGAGGAGGCCTGTGAGATCGAGCTCCAACGGTGCCGCAAGCCGATCGGCAAGCAGGATCAGTACATCGCCGCCTACGGCGGCCTCCAGTTCATGCGGTTCGACGCGGACGGCGTCCGCGTCGAACCGCTCGTCATGAGCGCGGCATTCCGCGAGCGCCTGCAGGCGTACTTCCTGCTGTTATACACGGGCCTCACCCGCAGCGCGGACGCGATCCTCGAGGAGCAGGGCCGCAACCTGCGCGAGGACGCGGCCGTCCGCGAAAACGCGGCGCGGGTGCGAGACCTCGCGCTGGACCTGCGCGCGGCGCTGCTCGACCAGCAGCTCGACGCCGTCGGCGAGATCCTCGACACCGGCTGGCAGCTCAAGCAGACGCTGGCCCCGGGAATCACCTCGCCCGAGATCGACGTGTGGTACGCGCAGGCCCGCGCCGCCGGCGCGGCCGGGGGCAAGATCCTCGGTGCGGGCGGCGGCGGCTTTTTGCTATTATTTGCGTCACCCGAGCGCCACGACGCGATCCGCCGGGCGTTGCCGGGACTGCGCGCCGTGCCGTTCAGGTTCGAGCCACAAGGGAGCCGGATCATCTATGTCGAGGAGTGACGCCGCGCGGCGCGCGGCGCGGACGTATGCGTCGCGGCTCCGCACGTGCCTGGAGGCCGTCTCGTCGCGCGAGATCGCGGCCGTCGCGGACCACCTGCAACGCGTCGTCCTCGCCGGCGGGACCATCTTGATCGCGGGCAACGGGGGGAGCGCCACCACGGCGTCGCACATGGCGCTCGACCTCGGCAAAGGCACGCGCGGCCGGCCGCCGCGGCCGGGCGCCCGACGCATCCGCACGCTGTCGTTGTGCGAGCCCGCGGTCCTCACGGCGTGGGGCAACGACCATGGGTACGAGCACGTCTTTGCCGAGCAGGTCAGCACGCTCGCCCGGCCCGGGGATGCCGTGGTGCTACTGTCCGTGAGCGGCACTTCCCCCAATATCGTGGCCGCGGCGCGGGCGGCGCGCGCGGCCGGCGCGGCGGTGATCGCGCTCGTGGGCGACCCGGGCCGCGAGCTCCGGGCGCTGGCCGACCTCGCCGTCGTCGTCCCGAGCCGCGAATACGAGATCGTGGAGGACACGCACCTGGCGATCGGCCACATCCTGACGGTGTACCTCAAGGACGCCCTGGACCACGCGGGCCGGCCTCCGGTTCGCCGGGCCGCGGTCCGCGGGGCCGCCCGAACCCGGACGCCGCGCCGGACCTGAGGGCGGCGAGTGTACATTCTAGGCATCAATGCCTACCACGGCGGATCCTCGGCCTGTCTCATCCGCGACGGCGAGCTCGTCGCCGCGGCGGAGGAGGAGCGGTTCCGCCGCGTCAAGTACTGGGCGGGCTTCCCCACCCGCGCCATCGCCTACTGCCTGGAGGCCGCGGGCATCACCCCGTATGAGCTCGACCACGTCGGCATCTCCCGGGATCCCAAGGCCAACCTCCTGAAAAAAGTCGCGTTCGCGATCCGCCGGCGTCCGAGCGCGGGGATGATCCGTGCCCGGCTCGCCAACGCGGCGCAGGTGCGCCGGCCGGAGGCGGCCCTGTGCGGAGCGTTCGCGCTCGACGCCCGCCGCCTGCGGGCGCAGTTTCACAACGTGGAGCACCATCGCGCGCACATGGCCAGCGCGCTGTTCGTGTCGCCGTTTGCGCGGGCAGCCGCGCTGTCCGTGGACGGGATGGGCGACTTCGTGAGCACGATGTGGGGGGTGGGCCGGGACACGCACATCGAGGTTCACGACGAGATCAACTTCCCGCACTCGCTCGGGTACATCTACACCGCGGCGTCCCAGTGGCTCGGCTTCCCGAAGTACGGCGACGAAGGCAAGGTCATGGGCCTCGCCCCCTACGGCGAACCCCGGCATCTCGACCGGTTTCGGAAGATCGTCCGCGTCCAGCAGGACGGGACGTTCGAGCTGGACCTCGACTACTTCGTGCACCACGCCGCCGGCGTCTCGATGACGTTCGACGAGGGGTCGCCGGAGATCGGCACCATGTACTCCGAGAGGTTCGTCGACGTGTTCGGCCCGCCGCGCCAACCCGGCGAGCCGCTCACCGACCACCACCGAGACGTCGCCGCTTCGCTGCAGGCGATGCTCGAGGAGGCGGAGTTCGCCCTGCTGCGGCGGCTCGCACGCGACACCGGCGAAGCGGCGCTGTGCCTTGCGGGCGGGGTCGCGCTGAACAGCGCGTTCAACGGCAAGATCCTGCGCGAGACCCCGTTCACGGACATCTACATCCAGCCCGCCGCCAACGACGCGGGGACCGCGCTCGGGGTCTGCTACTACATCTACCACCACGTGCTCGGCCGGCCGCGGCGGTACGTCATGGACCGCGCCTACACGGGGCCGGAGTTCGACCGGGACGGGATCGCCCGGGCCCTGGATCGGGCAGGCCTCGCGGCGGAGTCGCTGGACGCCGACGAGGTCGCACGGCGGGCGGCCCGGCTCGTCGCCGACGGCAGCGTCGTGGGCTGGTTCCAAGGGCGCATGGAGTGGGGCCCGCGCGCGCTCGGCAACCGCAGCATCGTCGCGGACCCCCGGCGCGCCGACATGAAGGACATCCTCAACGCGCGGATCAAGCACCGCGAACCGTTCCGGCCGTTCGCGCCGTCGGTGACGCTCGAGGCCGTCGGCGAGTACTTCGATCAGACGTATCCCGATCCGTTCATGGTCAAGGTGTACCAGGTCCTGCCGGACAAGCGCGGCGTCATCCCCGCGGTGACCCACGTGGACGGCACCGGCCGGCTGCAAACCGTGGACCGGGGGGCCAACCCGCGTTACTGGCGCCTCATCAAGGAATTCGAGGCGATCACGGGCGTGCCCGTGATCCTGAACACGTCCTTCAACGAGAACGAACCGATCGTCTGCACGCCGGAGGAGGCCATCGACTGCTTCCTCCGGACGCGGATGGACGCGCTCGTGCTCGGCGACTGTCTCGTCCGCAAGTAGCCGCATGCGGCTCCGCCTCGAACCGCTCGCGCGGTATCCCGGACTGCGGGTCTTAGGATGGCAGGCGGGCGTCCTGTACGCCGCGCGCGGCTACGAGGTGCTCCGCTGGATGCCGGCGTCGCTCGCATGGGAGTCCGCGGGGGAGTTTGACCCGGGGCTGCTCCGGCGCTGGGCGTCGCAGGCGCGGCTGGCGGACCGGCTCACGCGCGGCGGTTGCCACGGGATCGCGCGGGTCGGCGATGGCGCGCTCGTGGCCTCGTTTCCCGGGGTCATCGCGCTCCGCCGCGCCGGCACGCTTCGTTTCGATCCCGTGCTGGACGTCCCGCGCGGCCGCCGTCCGCTGGCGATCGCGAGCACCCCCGGCGGTCGCGTGTACTTCGGCGAGTATTTTTCGAACCGGGGCCGGGACGCCGTCCACGTGTACGGCTCGCACGACGGCGAGCGCTGGGAGATCGTCTACACGTTCCCGCGCCAATCCATCCGCCATGTGCATACCATCACCTACGACCCTCACGGCGGCTGCCTCTGGGTACTCACGGGCGACGACGGGGACGAGTGCCGCATCCTCCGCGCGAGCCCCGATTGGTCGTCCGTCGACGTGGTGGTGGCCGGCGGCCAGCAGGCCCGCGCGGTCGCGCTGGTGCCGTTGCCGGAGGGCATTTACTACGCGTCGGACACCGAGCGGGAGGCGAACTACATCTACCGCCTCGATCGCGGCGGGACGTCCGCACGCCTCGCGCCGATCGCCGCCTCGAGCTTCTACGGCTGCCGCGTGGGCCGGGCGCTGTTCTTTTCCACAGGCGTGGAGCCGAGCCGCGTCAACAACGGACGCGACGCCGTGCTGTACGCGAGCGCCGACGGCACGGAGTGGGAGACGGTCCTCCGGTGGCCCCACGACGGTTGGCACCTCCGCCTCTTCGGCTACGCCAACATCGTCCTCCCCTCCGGCGACAACGACGGCGACATCCTCGCCGCGACCGGCACGGCAGTCCGGCGGGAGGACGCGGTAACGCATCTCTGGCGCGTCCACACCGGGTAGCCCCGCCCTCGCCGCGCGGCCGCCCGCGGCGAGCGCCGGGCCCTGGGGACTCGCCCAACCGCGGGGCGGATCCGGCCCTACCGGACTGCGGGCCGACGCACAAACCAGGAGGACAAGCCGAGCCGGCACCGTAATAGAAAAGGTTAAGCATTGGCCAAGAGCATCGGATGGGGGAGCACATGGCGAGAGCGGGAGCAATCTTGATCTGCGTGGCACTCGGCATCAGCGTCTTCGTGGGGCTGGGCAACGCGGCGCCGGGCAGGACATGGCACGTCGCGGTCGGCGCGGACTCGGCCGACCACGCGGTGCAAGTCCTCGACTACTATCCGCGCACGATCACGGTCGACGCGGGCGACTCGATCACGTTCACCATGGCGGCGGTGTCGGACCACACGGTCACGTTCTTGTCCGGAGCCCAACCGCTGCCGCTCGATGAGCCACAGAAGGACGGGCGCGTGCGTTTCCCCTCGAACGTGGCGTTCCCGCAGGGCGGGCGGACGTACAACGGGAGCGGACTCGCCAACTCCGGTTTGCTGAGCGGCCTCGGGAAGAGCTGGACGCTCACCTTTACCAAGCCGGGCCGGTACACGTATCAATGCCTGCTGCACCCGGCGCAGGTCGGCACCGTCGTCGTGCAACCCGCGGGGACGCCGTACCCGATGACGCAGGCTCAGTATGACCACCTCGCGGCCCAGGCGCGGACCCAGGCGCTCGCCGCGGGCGCCAAGCTGCGCGCGGCAACCCGGGCGACAGTTTCCGAAAGCGCCAACGGGACCGTCTACACGGCGCCGATGGTCGGGGATCCTGCGCGGCGCCTCGCGCTCTACCGGTTCGGAACCGACACGCTCCGGATCAAGGTGGGGAGCACCGTCAAGTGGGTGATGACCGATCCGGACGAGATCCACACGATTACGTTTGCAGGATCGGGAGCGCTACCCGACTTTATCGTGGCGGCGCCGCAGGCGCAGGGGCCGCCGAACCTCTACTACAATCCCAAGGTCCTGGCACCCGCGGGCGGCGCGTCCCACGCGGGAATCGGCGCGTACTACAATTCCGGGATCCTCTACCCCGTGAACCCGCCGGGGCCGACGTCGTACAGCCTCAAGTTCACGAAGGCCGGCACGTTCACGTACTGGTGCGTGGTCCACGTCCCGGAGGGCATGCGGGGCACGATCGTCGTCACGCAATAGCACGAGCGCAGAACGGGCAGCGGCGAATTCCTGCTGCCCGTTCTGCCACACCTCGCGGCGGCCGGCCTGGTCCACCCCTCGCCCGTCGCCGGCGCCCGCGCCAGTGCGCCGGGCGCTCGCGGAATGGACGGATGCTCGCTCGGCGTCCGGCCGCCATTCAGCGCGACCTGAAGCATCGGGGTCCTTGCCTCGCACATCGCCCACCTCCTGGAACGCCGGGCCGACCGGCCGTCGGGCTACGTTTCCTCCGCCGCGCCCGCCGGTAGCCGCAGCAGGCGCTCGGCATTGCCGGCGAAGATCGCCCGCACGGCTTCCTCGTTGCATCCGATCTCGTAGCACGCGCGCAGCTGGTCAGCGAGATAGCGCGCGGCAAACCCCCGCGGGAACCAGGACGAGTCGGTCCCGAACACGATGCGCTGAGGTCCGACGGTCTCCAGAAACATGCGGAAGAGTCCCGCGAGCGTGAGCGGATACGGCATCCAGCGCATCCACTCGTTCGAGCCCGAGGTGTCCACGTGGATGTTGCCGCACACCCAGGCGAGATGCAGCAACTCCCGGGGGTACCCGCAGCCGAAGTGCGGGATCACGAACGGGATCCCGGGGAACCCGCGCGCCACATCCTGCAGCACGAGCGGGCTCATGTTGGGATGCGACACGATCCCCTGGTAACGGAGCGGCCCGAAGTGAATCAGCACCGGGATCCCGAGGCGCTCGGCGGTCTCCCAGAGCGGGGCGAGCCGCTCGTCGTCGAGACGCCCGTGGAGCAGCGGCGCGATCAGCTTATACCCCCGCAGCCCGAGCGTCCCGACGGCGCGCTCGAGCTCGCGCGCGGCGTCCGGGCGGAAGGGATCGTGGTGCGCGAACCCCACGAACTTGTCGGGGTGCCGCGCGACCACGCGCGCGAGCCGGTCGTTGCCGCCGCCCGTCACGAACACGACGCGGCGGAGACGGTGCCGCGCCACCTCCCCTGCCCACCGGTCCGCCATTTCCTCGTCCGGTCCCGGAGGCTCGGGGTTCGGGAATCCCCAGGCCCGACGCCACGCGGCCTGGTCGGCGCGCAGCCAGCCCGCGACCATCTGCCACTTCGCCTCGCCGTGGCGCGCGACGTACTCGTCGCGGACGCGATCGCCGGCGTCGCGGACGGGAAAATGCGCGTGGAAGTCCAGCACCGAAACCGTCGTCATGCGCCTGCACCTCTCCCCGCCTCGGGCCCCGGCGGCCTTGGGCCGCCACCACCCGGGCCTCGTTCGAGCGGGTCCGCGAAGCCGCTCAGCTCCGCAGGCCCGTGAGCACAACCCCCTCGATGATCTGCCGCTGCAGCAGCGCGAACACCGCGAGCACCGGGAGCACCGCCAGCGTGGACGCGGCCATGATGAGATGCCACGACGACCCCGCCTCCCCGCTGAAGAGCGCGATGCCGACCGGGAGCGTCCGCATCTCCGGCGTCTGGATCACGATCAACGGCCAGAGAAACGCGTTCCAGTTGCCGAGGAACGTAAAGATGCACAGCGCCGCCAGCGCCGGCCGCACGAGCGGCAGCGCGATCCGCGCGAACAGGCCGAACTCGCTGAGCCCGTCGATCCGCGCGGCCTCGAGCAGCTCGTCGGGGACCCCGGCCATGAACTGCCGCATCAGAAACACCCCGAACGCGCTCATGATGCCGGGGAACAAGATGCCCCAGTACGTGTCGATCCATCCCAGCCGCGCGCTCATGATATACCACGGGATCACGAGCATCTCCGTGGGGATCATGAGCGTGCTCAGGATGACGATGAAGATCACGTCGCGGCCGGGGAAGCGCAGCTTCGCGAGCGTGTAGCCCACGAGCGAGTCGAAGAATGCCACGCTCGCGGTCGTGGCGGCCGCGACGCCGAGGCTGTTGGCGAACCAGCGCGGGAACTGGGTGGCGAGGAGCACCTGGCGAATGTTGTCGAGCGTGGGCGCGCTCGGCCAGAACTTGAGCTCGAAGATCTGCTGCGGCGTCTTGAGCGCGGTCGCCAGCATCCAGGCAAACGGGAACACCACCACGACGCCGCCCGCGGCAAGCGCCAGATACGCCGCGGCGCTCCTCCAGCGGGCGCCGGCCTGAGACCGCCGCGGCACGCGATCGCTCGCGGCGAGACCGGTCGGCCCGCGCGGCGCAAGCGTCCGCGCCATCAGTACTCCACCCGCCGGGTCAGGACCGTGAGCTGGAGGAGCGCGACGCCAAGGAGCGCCGCAAACAGGACCACCGTGGCCGCGGCCGCCTGGCCCATGTGGAAGCGCTGGAACCCGAGGGTGTAGACGTACAGCACGATCGTCGCGGTGTTCCCGAGCGGCCCGCCGGGATCTCCGAACGTCATGTTGAGCACCTGCGTGAACAACTGCAGGTAGACGATCGTGGCGTAGACGACCGAAAAGACCAGCGTCGCGTTGAGCAGCGGCACCGTGATGTGCCGGAAAAGGTCCCACCCGCGCGCGCCGTCCACGGCCGCCGCCTCGTAGTAGACCTGTGGGATCGCCTCGAGGCCGGCGAGGAAGATCACGACCTGGAAGCCCAGGTACTCCCACACGACGAGCGCCGTGATCGCATACAGCGCGAGCGCCGGCGTGCGGAGGGGCGCCGGCAGCCCGAGCCGCCCGGCGATCATCGCCAGCGGCCCGAAGTTCGGCGAGTACATCCACTGCCACACCCACGCCGCGGCGACGACCGGAGTCACGAACGGCACGAAATACACAGTGCGAAAGAAGCCCCGGAAGCGCACGGCGCGCCGGAGCAGCAACGCCGCCGCGAACCCGAGCGCAAGCTGGGCGGGAATCCCGGCCGCCGCGTACCGGAGGGTGTTCGCCGCAGCCTGCCAGAACTGGCGGTCGCTCAGGACCTCGCGGAAGTTCGCGAGCCCGACGAACGGCTGGTCCGTCCCGACGATGTTCCACCGGTGCAGGCTGATCACCAGAGCCCCGGCCGCGGGCGCGATGCGAATGGCCAAGAAGAACCCCAGCGGCACGGCCAGGAACGTGTACGCGGAGAGCGTGCGGCGCGCGCGGAGACTCAGGCCCCGGCGCGTCCGAGCCGCGGGGCCGCTCACCGCCACGCCGGCGTCCCGGTCCGGGCGCCCGGCGCCCGCCGCTCCGGAGTCCGCCGCGCTACTTGTGCGCCTGCTTGGACCAGAAGTCGTCGAGGACCTTTTGCTCTTTGGCCGCGGCATCGTCCAGCGCGGCCTTGGGATCCTTGTGATTGAGCACGACCTCGTTGATCGCGTCCAGCATGATGGTCCGCTGGGCCGTCTCGTCGACGAAAAACGTGGCGTGCGCGTACGGCAGGCTCGCGATAAACGGTCCATACACGGGATCCTGCGCCAGCTTCGGATCCGCGGCGAGCGCCTGGCTCGCGGGGATCTCCCCTACCTGCCTGAGCCAGGTCCGCTGGACGTCCGGCGATGTCAGATATTTCAGGAACGCGACGGCCGCCGTGAGCCGGGGCCCGGTCGCCTTGCGCGAGATCCCGTTGACCCAGAACGAGCCGAAGTTGCTCGGCGCACCGCCGGCCGTCCGCCGCGGCAGGAGCGCGACGCCCCACGGGAACTTCGCGCCCGACTGGATGGCGCCGATCGCAAACGACCCATCGACGATCATCCCGGCCTTCCCGGCGTTAAACGCGTCCCGGTACCCATTGCCGCCGGGGAAGAAGTCGATGACGCCGACCTTGTCCTTGGTGACCAAATCCGTGTACCAGGCCAGGGCCGCGGCCCCCTGAGGGTTGTTGTAGGTGACGCGCCGGTTGTCGGCGCTGTACGCGGCAGTGCCCCACTGCCGGAATAGGATCTCCCGCAGCAACTGGTGGTCCTGACCGTTCGGCGCGATCCCGAAGCCCTCCACGGTGATGCGGCCGCCGGCGTCGCGCTGCGTGAGCTTCTGGGCGTCGGCCCGGAACTCGTCCCAGGTGACCGGCGGACGGCTCAGGCCCGCGCGGCTGAACAACTCCTTGTTGTAGAACAAGGCAAGCGTCCGCACCGCCGTCGGCAGCGCCCAGTACCGGCCGTCGAACTTCGCCGCCTTGATCATCGGCACGAACTCGCGCTCGATCCCGGCGGTTGGGAACACCTGGGCGGGCAGGGCTTGCAGGTAGCCGCTGCCGACGTACAGCGGCAGCCAGCCGTAGTACAGGTTGACGACGTCGGGTCCCTGCCCGGCCGGGATGGCGCTGGCCACCTTTTGATTGTAGGAGTCGTACGGGAATGTCTCCTGGACCACGTGCACGCCCGGCGTCTTGGCCTCGAACTGGGCGATGAGCGTGTCCATGGTCTTGACCTTGCTCTCGAAGTAGTACTGCCAGTACGTAATCGTCACCCGGGGCTGGCCTTGCGCCACCACCGACGCGCCGAGGACGACGGCCAGGATCGCCACCAAGCACGCTCTCCACGCAATTCGCATCGCGCGTCCCCCGCTCGACAGGCTTCAAGCATGTACTTCGGCGTAGAGTGGATGCCGGGCTCACCGCCGCCGCCCGGCATCCGGCCGCACGAGACCGGCGTTCGCCGTGTGGCGGGAGAGTACCTCTCTAGCGGCTCACACGCCGATCCGGATGTCCAACTGCACGCCTCCCTTACCGGCGAGCCATGTCCAGTTGCCGTCGGGCGCATCCTTCCAAATCGCGACGGCGCAGATTAGGCGGTACTCGCCCGCAGGTAAGTGGAGCTGCGCTTCAGGGATGAACAGCGAATGACAATCGCGCAACGTTGGAGTCGCCGGGGTGACCCCGTGGGCCACCGACACGCATCCGGCGCGGTTCCGGTACCGGCCGTCCGCGTCCCGCAGTGGAGACCCATCGGCGCGAAAGAATGCTGCGGAGACCCAGCACGGCTGGCCCGCCGCGCCGAGGATGTCGAAGCCCACGCTCACGCACACGCCTCGTTGGCCCGCCTGTGCGCCGGGGGCTGCGACGCTCTCCCGGATCGTGGCAGTGGGAACAGCCCCAGGCTCAGCCTGCCGCCCGCCGGGCCGTGTCCGGCCGGGGTCCATGGACCTCCGGAACTGCAGGGAACGGAGCGACGGCGGATACGCGGCCAGATAGTCGTGCAGCGCCCTGGCCAGCCGCTGGGCGGCCTGCCAATGCTGCCGTAGCTGCGTCCGCTTGTAGGCCCATCCCCCGCCGGCGATGCCGACCGGCTGCGAGTATACGGTCAGAGCGACCCGCGTCTCATAATCGTCGTTCAGCCAGTACGGCTCGGTATGGTGATAGTGCCAGGTCACGCCGCTCACGATGAGCAGCGTGCGATGATCTTCATAGGACTCGGGGGTGTTTGAGAAGGGAGCGCGGGACCGCCGGGCACGGAAAAACTGGCGCCAAAACTCGGTGGTGCCCCGCACCCCTTGATACCAGCCGTTGGGCAGCCTGTCTCGCTCCTCCGCCGTCCCGATGGGGACGCCGGACAAAATCCGCGGCTCGTTCCGGACGATCTCGTCCCAGGTTGGATGGTAGATGGGCCGGTAGCGCTCCAGGCCCGCGCGCTCGGCTAAGGACGGGGTGGCCTGGCGGGGCTCGCATCGCCCATGAGGCCAGTACAGCACTTCGATCGTGTTCGCCTTTTGGGCGATCCCCGGCAGGCTGAGTTCGCGGCCGCGGTCGTCGAACGCGGTCGGTCCGTCCGGCGGGCCGGAGCCCTGCAGCGCGGGCACATCCTGCGCGTACCCGGTGGGGAAGCTGAATTCGTACCCGCCCCCATGATCCAGCAGCGCTTCGGCAAAGAGACTTGCAGCCGTTGCGTCGGCCAGGCTCACCCCGTGGCCGGTGAGCGTCGCCGCCAATTCGATGCCCAGGAACACGTCGTGAAACGACGGCACGCCGTGGTGACCCGCCCCGCCGTAGCCGTCGCCCCCGTGACCATCACCACTGAATTCCATCGCTGGCCCCCGTGGCCGAGCACACCGCTCCCTCGCCGTGTGCGGGCCGATTGTCCCATGCGCTCGGGCATTCGCGGGCCGGCGTGAGTGGCCTTCTTCGGCGCTCTGCCGTCTGGCTGGAGGATCGTCGCAGGAAACCGCCGAACCGGGCCTCACATTCGCGCGGGTGTTTTGCCCGGGGGGAACCGTGAGCGCAGACCAGACACAGGCCGAGACATCGCGCCAAGGCGGTCGGGGAACCATCACCCTGACCGGCAACGACGGGCGCTCCTACACCCTCGACCTCATCGATATCTTCCGCTTCCAGGGTCAGGTGTATGCGCTGCTGCTCAACCGAGGGGTCGAATCTCCGGTGGCCGGCACAGATCAACGCGTCATCATGCGGCTCTTTTCCCGCGAGGGGCAGAACACTCTTCAGGAAATTCAGGACCGGCAGGAGCTCGAACGCGTACGAGCATACATCGCCGGGCTCGCCCACGTGGGGCCGTTCTCCGGGAAGTACAAGTTGGAGGAAGTGTTGGGCGGTGGCGCCTTCGGCATCGTCCTGCGTGCGTGGGACATCCCGCTCGATCGCCCGTGCGCCATCAAGATTATGAAGCTCAACGACGACGAGAGACTGCAGCGCTTCCGCCAGGAGGCGCGGGTTGCCGCGCGGTTGGCGCACCCAAACATCGTGACGATTTACGCGTTCGACATCGAGCCGCAGCGCAGCGTTCCCTACATCGTCATGGAGCTCCTCACCGGCCCGACACTACAGGCCGTGCTCAAACAACCCGCCCCCATGCCGTTGCCTCGGGTGCTGTCCGTGCTCGAGCAGTTGGCAGCTGCCGTGGACTACGCGCACGGCGAAGGCGCCGTTCATCGCGACATCAAGCCGGACAACGTCTTCGTGGGCGCCGACGACCACGTGACGGTCGTGGACTTTGGACTCGGGCGATCGAGGGACGACCCTCAGTCCATGTACGTGTCGGGCACCTACGAGTACGGGGCACCGGAGCTCATCCGCGCGACGGCGGCGTGGAAGGAGCTCGACGTGGCTCGCCACATCGAGTTGAGCCAATCCGCCGACCGGTACGCGGTCGGCCTTGTCGCCTACGAAATGCTGGCGGGGCGTCTTCCCTTTGAAGGCGACCGGGAGGCTATCGCCAGCGCGAAGCTCACGTTGGATCCGCCGGCGCCGAGCAGCTTCCAGCGGAACCTGCGACAAGGCATCGACGATGTAGTGCTCACACAACTGCGACGCGATCCGACCGGGCGATACCCATCGGCCACGGCGTTCGTCGCGGAGCTGCGCAAGGCGGCAATCGGCGCATCACCAGGCGTATCTGGCAACGCAGTTCGAGGCCGTACGCCGGGGTCCGGGAGCCCGCAGAGAGCAACGACGGTGCAGGCCGAGGCAGCGCAACATGCGGGCCGCACGGCCGGCTCGCCGAAGGCCATCTTAAAAGACAAGAAGCAGGGATCAGGATCCGCGTATGGACTCCTTCTTGTCTTAGCCGCCTTCGTGGCGATCGTCAGCGGCATCGGAACCCTCAGCGATTTGGGCAGGGTTCGGGACATGACAGGCGATTACTGGATCTTCGGCATTAGCTCCGCAGTGTCCATTTGGTTGTTTGCCAAATACCGCACCGAGCGCAGCCGGGTTGGCCGTGGACCTCGCGTCTAACACCAGCGCCGGCGGCAAGCGTCGCTGCTGCGGGCAGACCCGGCGGGTGACGCAGGGCCCAAACGTGACTCAGCACCGCGCTGGTCACGTGTGCACCGCGGTAACGACGCCCCGGCGCGGATCGCTCAACATGCTTCGTGACCACCGAGCCAGAATGGCTGGGACCAGGCCTTGGCGCCCGAGGCTCCGAGGCACTCGACCCTGACGAAGCCCTCGTCGCCCGCCGGCGCGTAGCCAGCCTCCGGCCCCGCAGCATTGTACCGCATGTGATCCGAGGCGTCGAGGAATCGCACACGGGACGCATCCGTCACGCAGCGAATCGCGCCGTCGTGGACGCCGAACTCGGCGCACGGCCCTGTGGAGGCGTAAAATGCGAGGGCCCGCAGGGCGCCGAGCACGCCCGCCGGCGAGAGCGTAGCGATCTTGACCATCACCCATCCCCGATCCAGATCGCGCTCCCGGTGCAGGTCGTCCACCGCGACCCCGCCGACCGGGGCGCTCGGACCGCGCTGCCGGAGCGCGGCCGTCCACCGCCGGGTATCCTCGGCGTTTCGGCTGTGGTGGTTGCTGATCTCAACGAGATGATACCCGCGGAGGCGAACCAGATCGGCGACGGACCACCGTCCCGTGAACCCGTTCCCGGTCCAGGAAGGATGATGCAACGACACGACGCCCCCTGCCGCCACGGTCGCGTCAACGCATGCCTGGGCGCCGCCCGCGCGCAGTACGCCCGGCGCGCCGAGCCGCCCCATGTGCGGCCCGAGCGGGCGGATCGGCCGAGGAACCGTCGTCTCGACGCCCGGGAGGGCCAGAAACCCGTCGTCATTGAGGTCGTCGCACGCGGTCACGCGGTTATGGTCCGTAAAGACGACGATGGCATATCCCCGCGCGCGGTACCGCTCGAGGAGGGCCCGGGGCGCGAATTGCCCGTCCGAGTTGGTGGTGTGGCAATGAAGCTGCGCCTTGCGAAACGGTCCATGGACGTCGTAGGGGTCGATGATGCAGGGCGGCGCCACCTGCGGAAAATTCGGGGACGCGCGTGCGCTCCCTGTCCCCGCGCTTAGCGATGGGAGCCGTGCACCGCCTCGGCCCGGCCGGTGATCGGCGAAGCCGGCGCCGTCCGCGTGGGGGGCGCGGCGCCGGTGCTCGGCGGCGCGGACGACGATCGCGGCAGCGGCACGTCGTAGCCCATGTCGTGCAGCTCGATTTGGATCGCGGCGATCCGTGCCGGCGTATCGGGATGATCCTCGAACGCGTGGGCAAATGCGCCGGGCTGTGCTTTCTCGCTGGCGGCCAGACGCTTGAAGAAGGTGAGCGCGGCCAGCGGATCCCACCCCGCCTTTCGCATGTAGATCACGCCGTAGTGGTCGGCCTCGGCTTCCTTGTCGCGCGAGTACTTCGCGTTGACGAGCGCCGCGCCGACCTGGGAGAGCTCGTACGCGCCGAGGCTGCCCCCAAAGAGCACCTGCGTGACGATGGCGGCGCCTAGTTGCAGCTCCATGGCGCGCTGGGCGAGCTGCACCGCATGGCGGTGCGCCACGTGGGTCGTCTCGTGACCGAGGACGAACGCGAGCTCGTCGTCGGATCGGACAAACCGGAGCATCCCCTGCGTCACGAAGATGAAGCCCCCGGGCGCCGCGAACGAGTTGACGACGGCGCCTCTGACGATGTGGTACGTCCAGGGCAGATTCGGCCGCTCGGACACCCGCGCGAGCCTGAGGCCGATGGTCGTGACGCGCTGGATGGACGGCGGACTATCCGCGAAGCCGTACTGCTGCGCCATCCGGCGCTCCACTTCGCGGCCGATCTGAATCTCTTGCTGCTCGCTGATCCCGAACAGCTGGGCGTCCGCCCGGCCCGCGGGGCCGAGCGAGGCCACCGCGATCAAGCATGCGACGGCCAGGACGCGCGTCGCGGCGTGTTGGCGTCGACCCATGGACGAGCCCCCCCTCCTGTTCGGCTGACCCCCCGAGCGGCCGGGTACGCGGCCGTCCCACGACGAACGGCTCATCTCATTTTTCCTCGTTGCCGCCGCCTCATCCTGACCCCGGCACCCGGCCTCACTGGCTGAGGACCTCAAGGAACAGGCGGCGCCTGGGTAAAAATGTCGTGGTCGGCGCAAGACCAAGGCGAGTTCTTTTACCCGGGGTGATACGATGGCGAGACTTGGGAAGTTGCACGGATTTCTCACCGTTGTGCCGGGGCTCCTCGCGGTGTTCGCGGCGGCAATGCCGTGGGCTCCTGCCGCCGCTCAGACCGGCGGGAAGACCGTTTACGACCACTCGAACCAGATCTCGATGACCGTGCCGAGTGGGTGGAGGGCGGAGTCACCCAGCGGGAATGTCACCCTCAAGGCCACGGGCCCGGCGCCGGTGGCCGGAGCCCTGCCGGATACCGTCGACGCCGTGATCCACGGGGCCCTCGGCAGCATGACGCCGCAGTCGTGCATCAACGAGGCACAGTGGATCGGCCAGCACTTCGCCCACATCAATTCGACAACCGTCAGCGCGGGGCCGACGACCGTAGGCGGGCTTCCGGCGTATGCTCGGGTCTATACATGGAAAACCTCGAACAGCGAACCGCGGTGGAGCCGGCAGCAGTGCGTGGTCAAGAACGGGAACGTGTACGTCGTGACCGCAACCACGGACAATACCGGCCCCAGGCTGGCGAATCGTCAAGCCGTCCTCCAGCGCATCATGAACTCGTTTGACATCGTGAGCGCACCCGCCAGCCGCACGCCGCCGGCCCCGAACCCGGCGAACGGCGGCAACGGACACTAATTCCCCGGCCGCCGCTCGGCAAGCCTTCGAGCGGCGCGCAGGCGCACATCTAGACGGGCGCGCATAGAGTTCGAGGGCCGGCGGGACGTCTCGCCGGCCCTCGAATTGCGCAAATATGTGGCGCGGCGCCAGCCCTTGCCGGCGCAGGCGCCGGCGATCCGCGCTACGCACCTATGGGCCTGCACGATCGGGGTCCCGGATGATCAGCAGGGGCGGGTCAATGACCGGAAACGTGTCCTGCGGCCAGGTCGCGACATCCGAGAAGTCCGGGAGGTACGGCGGCGACGGGATCCGGGCGACCACGTGGCCGGACCGGAGCGCGCTCTCGGGATCGACAACGGCGAAGTCGATGCGGCGCTCCCGATACCATGCCGCGGGGGTGTCGCGGGTCGCATACACGATCGTGTCAGGCAGCCCGGACAGGTCCGGCAAGAACCAGCGCAACTCTGCCTCGACGGCCACCCTGGAGCCTAGGGCGGCGTGACGGCGGAGCCAGTCGACCGCGATCGTGCGCGTGTCGCGGTCGCCCGCGAGCGCGCGGGCGACCGCCACGGAATCGCGGGCGGGGCCGCCCAGCAGCCCCAGCACCCCGGCGACGGCGCACGCTGGAAGCCAGACGCTTGAGCTGCCCGAGCGCCGCCGGACCCACCGCCAGGCTCCAACCATGCCGATCGCCGCGAACAGCGCCATGAACGGAAGCACAGGTAGGATGTACCGCAGTGGAAGAAAGCGCTGCCCCGCGGTGTACAAAAAGTAGATGACGGGGAAGCTCAGCAGGTACAGTTGCAACCTGGGCTTCCACGCAAGGCCCACGGCGGCGCCCCCGAGCGCGGCGAGCGTTGGCGCGAGACCCAAGGCGGTATGGGGAATGACATACCACTCCTGTCCCTGGGCGGGATGGACCAAGTACCCGAGGTAGAGCGGCAGGCCGATCCGCATCATCGCGAGCGTCGGAAAGCCCCCGTACGCGGCGGCGTTTTGCCCCATGCGCTCCCAGAAGTATCCGACCTGGGCCAGCGCGAACGGCGTCCCGATCACAAACCCGAGGATCGTGAACCAGCCAAGCCGCACCAGGCGGCGATCGACGACGCCCTGGCGGCCCGAATTGAGCCAGTGGGCGACGAACAGCGGCAGCGCGACGAAAAACGCGCTGGGTTTGGTCGACACGGCCAGCCCGGCCAACAGACCCGCGCGGGAATAGTCGCGCCGCGCGCCGCGCGTCCACAGCCTCGTGCCGGCGAGGAGCGCGGCCATCAAGAAAAACACCATGGGAACGTCGACGCGCGCGGTGTCGGCGTAGTAGATCATGCCGGGGGCCACCGCCAGGATCGCCGCGCTCAGGACACCCACGGCCGGCTCAAACAGGATCGCGCCGATCCGGTACACCAAAAACAGCGTGGCCGTCCCCAGACACGCGGTGAGGACGCGCCCCCAGAGATAGAACGACGGGTAGCCGATGTACCACCAATAGTGCGCGTAGGCGCCCTGCGGGTGAAACAGCTGGATGTCCCAGGGGGTTGTGATGCGACCCCGTAGGTGCAGGTAGAAGTACCACAAGTGCACGACGGGAAGGAGCATGTAGTAATAGGCGTTGGGGTACGCAAACGTGGATGGGTTGAGGTCCCCGCGCTGGAGCATCCCGATGACCCACGTCAGCACAAGGGGTTCATCCCACTCGTGCACGTACGGGAGCCCCCGCCCAACGCCCCACAGACGAAGCGCCAAGGCCCCGCTCATGATGACGCCAAGCGTGACGGCCTCGGCGATCTCCCCGTCTTTTCGCTCCCAGGCGGGAGGCGAAGCGATCAACAGAGCTGACTCGTGAACGTCATGACGCCGAGCGAGACACTTCGACCACGAAGCACAGGTCCCTTGAGCAGTTGTCGTTCCGTAGCACATGTGCTACGATTCAAGCATGAAGACAATTCCGCAACGGGATCTACGAAATCGCATCGGACACGTGCTACGTCAAGTAGAACGTGGCGAGGAGGTTCGAATCACGGTAAACGGCCGACCTGTGGCCGATCTGGTACCGATCGGCGGGACCCGACGTGCCTTCGTATCGCGAGACGCCGTGACACAGTTACTGTCACGAGCGCCCTTGGACGCCGCGTTCCTCCGAGATCTCGACACTGCAACGGGCGCCACCATCGAGGAATTGTGACGTGCCCGCGGAGGGAGAAAGCCGCGGACTCTTGGACACGTCCGTGTTTGTGGCGCAAGAGCACCAGCGACCGATCGGGAGGCTGCCGGAGACCGCAGCGATTTCCGTGGTGACCGTCGCAGAGTTGCATCTGGGCGTGCTATTGGCCGCGGATTCGCGAACGCGCGCGCAGCGTCTCCGCACGCTCACCAGAACACAAGAACTCTTCGAGCCTCTGCCGATCGACGCTCCCGTGGCGCGCGCATTCGCCGAAATCGTGGCCGAGGCGAGACGGCAGGGTAAGCGTCCCAAGATCATGGACACGTGGATCGCGGCAACAGCGGTGGCACTTCAGTTACCCCTCTACACGCAGGATAACGATTTCCTCGACATGCCGCACGTCCGGGTGCACCGCATCTAGCGGGGCCTCATACGACGGCTCGGAAGGTGACGTGGTGAACATCAAAGTCCGTCTATTCGCTTCCTACCGCGAAGCCGTGGGGCAGTCGCTCATCGAGCACTCGGTCGACACTGGCACGGATGGGCCCGCGTTGTGGGCCTCGCTCGTCGCGCGATACCCCGCCCTTGCGTCGCTCCCCTCCCCGAGCGGCTACGCCGTGAACGACGAGTACGTGCAGATTCCGCGTCCGCTTCGCGAATCCGATGAAGTCGCGCTCATCCCGCCGGTGAGCGGCGGGGACGGGCGTGACGCGAACGCGGCGCCCCACCCGGCTCCCGTGGCCGCGGCGGCGCAGGCAGTCCGGGCGCCGTTGATTGTCCTCACCGATGGTGCCATCTCCGTGGATCGCCTGCTCGCGGAGGTGGCCGACTCCCGAGCCGGGGGCATCGTGCTCTTTCTCGGCGTCGTTCGCGACAACGCGCGCGGCCGGCGCGTGCACCATTTGACGTACGAAGCCTACGAGGCGCTGGCGCGCCGTGAACTGGAGCGCATTGCGGCCGAGGCGGCCCAGCGATGGGCGCTCAGGCGCGTGGGCATCGCGCACCGCACGGGCCGGCTCCACGTCGGCGAGATCAGCGTCGCGGTCGCGGTGTCGGCGCCTCATCGCGCCGAGGCATTCGACGCGGCCCGCTTCTGCATCGACACGCTCAAGCTCACGGTGCCGATCTGGAAGAAGGAGGTGTGGGAAGGCGGCGCCGAGTGGATTGGCGCCGAGCGATAGAGATCCCGCCCGGATGCGACGAAAGCCAGGCCGGGTCCTCGGAATTCTGAGATCGGCCCTAGCGCGGCGCTGGCCGGCTGTGCTACACTGTCGGCGTCCTGATCCCCCTGCGGAGAGTCTCCGGAGATGACAACGCAGCATCGCCGCGGGTGCCGCGTCGCGGCACCGCTCGTCGCCCTCGCCACCGTCCTTGCCCTCGTCATCCTCGCCGCGCCCCCGGCGTCGACTCCGGCCTCGGCGCAGGCCGGCGGCCACAGCTGGAAGGGCCTGGTGCCCGCCCTCAAGGCGCGGCTTGCCGAGCATCCGGATCCCGAGCTCGCGTTCCGCCTGTCGATGGTGTACGCATACGAGGGCATGCTCATCGACGGATGGCATATCCTTAAGCAGGTGGACCGGATGATCGGCGGGGAGGCGCACCGCCCGGCGCTCGAGCAAAAAATCGTCACGGACGCGACGGCCGACATCGGCCGGGATCCTCACGATCTCCTCGCCCGCTACGAGTTGGCGTTCGCCACATGGATCGGCGGCAACCACCGGACGCCGTTCGAGCAGTTCCTCGAGATCACGCGGCAGGACCCGATGAACGCGATGAACCACGGATACCTGGGGTACATCTACTCCACGCGCAACGATGCCAAAAACACGGTCGCGCAGTGGGAGGAAGGCGTCCGGCTCGACCCGAGCAACAGCGTCCTACACTACATGCTCGGCTCCGCCTACTACCGCACCGGGCGCACGCGGGACGCCGCCGTGCAGTTCAATCTCGCCTATCGCGATCGGACCCTCTACAACTACATCACCCGCGGCGAGGAACCGTAGCGAGCTACTTCGGCGGCAGCGACCCCGCGTACTTTACGCCGGCATCGATCCACTTCGCGAGCGCGGCGTCGGTTTTGAGCCCGGCCGTCGGCGAAGCGCCGCCATTACCTCGCGCGTAATGGCGGCGCTTCTCTTTCTGCCGTACACTCGACGCGGAGGTGGACAGCATGGTGGAATCCGAGGCAACCTACGCCCACGCGGCAGTATCGCCTGCTCCCTCGTTCGGTGAGCTCTTGCGCCGATGGCGGAGCGTCCGGCGGCTCAGCCAGCTGGCGCTGGCGACCGAGGCAGAGATCTCCGCGCGCCACCTGAGCTTCCTCGAGACGGGACGCACGCGGCCCAGCCGGCAGATGGTGCTGTTGCTGGCGGGCGTACTCGACATCCCGCTCCGAGACCAGAACGTTTTGCTGGCCGCGGCCGGCTACGCGCCGACGTACCGGGAAACCGCGCTGGGCGCACCCGAGCTGGAGCAGGTGCGCCGCGCACTCGGCTTCATGCTCGCGCAGCAGGAGCCGTTCCCGGCGCTCGTCGTGGACCGGCACTGGAACATCGTCATGCAGAACCGCGCCAGTGACCGCGTGTTGGGGCTCTTCCTCGACCCGGAAGCGGCGGCGAAGCTCGTGGGCCCCCCGAACGCGATGCGGCTCGTCTGCCACCCGGACGGCCTCCGCCGCTACATCGTCAATTGGGAAGCCATCGCCGGACCGCTGATCCAGCAGATCCACCGTGAGACGATCGGCGGTGTGCTCGATGAAGGGACGCGCCGCCTGCTGGACGAGATCTTGGCGTACCCCGGCGTGCCCTCGCACTGGCGTACGCCGGATCCGCAGGCCCAATCCGCGCCGTTTTTGTCGCTCGGGTTCCGCAAGGGCGACTTGGCGATTCGCTTCTTCACCACGATCGCCACGCTCGGAACGCCGCAGGACATAACGCTGCAGGAGTTGCGCGTCGAGTGCTTCTACCCCGCCGACGAGGCCACCGAGGACTTGGCCCGCCGCCTCGCGCGCGATGTGCCCGTCATCCCCCCGTAGCACACATGTCATCATTCAGGGACCGAGTTCTCGGCCGGCTCATCGATAGACTCGGAAGACGCGGTCCCGGCGTCATCGACCAATTGCAGCCGGAGGCTATCGAGGTTCGGCGCCGTCACCGTGGACCGTGGCTCACCGAGGGGTGCATGCCTCGTATTTCCTGTGAGGACCAGCGCCGTGCGTACGTGGCGCGCCAAGCCGGCCAGGATATCGGTTTCGACCGTGTCACCCACGATCAGCGCCTCGCCGGGCCCGACTCCCAGGCGATCCAGGGCCGCGTCTACGATGAACGGATGGGGCTTTCCGAGAACCTTGGCCCGCTGCCCGCTCGCGGCTTCCAGGAAGGCCAGGACTGGGCCGCATTCGGGGATGGATCCGTCCGGCGTCGGCCGGACCGCATCGGCATTCGTGCCGATGAGCTTGGCACCCGCGAGCAGACAGCGCGTCGCTGCGGTCAACTGCGCGAGATCCGCTCCGGGATCGTAGCCTACAACCACGTACTCGGGGTCGCGAGATTCGACCAGCCCAGCTGCCCGCAACTCGCGCTTCAGAGCCGGGCTCCCCACCACAAAAACACGTGCGCCTCGATGGTGACGCCGAAGGTACTGGGCGGTAGCCCATGCCGATGTAATGATATCCTGTTCGGGGATGGGCACGCCCAGCCGGCCCAGCTTCTCAGCGTACTCCGCCGCCGACCGTCCGGAATTATTGGTTACCGCGACGAGGCGCCGGCGTGTCCGCCGCACGAAGGACACAAACTCCGGCGCACCCGGGAGGAGCGTGTCCTCTCTGTAGACGACCCCGTCGAGGTCCAGTATCACCCCGCGCACGCCCGCCAAGGGCGGCCGGGACGGCTCCACCGCGCCCGCTTCCGCCCGGGACACCCACCGAGAGCTGCTGGCGTCCTGCGATAGCCAATGGGTGGTCGGCCATTTGATCGGCCGCGACAGCGACACGCGATCTCGTCCGAAGACCCGGAGGTCGAGGGTATCAGGCGTCAATTCCAGGGTCGCCCAGGCCGCAGCCGGGTGGGGCCAGGTGGTGAACATTTCTGTCAGCGACTGAATGGTCACGTACGGAATCCCGTCAATCACGTTGACCGCATTCCAGTGGACATGGCCGGCGACAACCAGGACCGTTTTGTTGCTACGCTGGACCACCGCCCGCGCCTCGCCCGCGTTGATGTAGCCGGCCGCGCCCGGCGGGCTGTCCCCGAAGTAGTAGTTGCCAACCATCGACCCGTCATCGAACGGCACATGTGTGAAGACGACGCTCGGCTGGGTGGTCGTTCCCAGATCAGCCTCGAGCCACGCCAGATCGGCTTCCCCGATGCGGTACGCGCCGTCGGCGGCGCCAACACGACTGGCGGGCGCCCAGAACACCATGTGCCATCCCCCGAGGTCCATCGTGCTCGAGAGATGCTTCACGCCGAGCGCCGTCTCGGAGTCCTCGACCGAAAGGTTGACCTGGTCGTGATTACCGAGGAGGTGCACGCGCGGAGACCGCACGGCGCCAAAGCGCTCCGCGACCTCGCGGAGCCGAAGCAGGTCCATCTCATGGTCTAGGTCGTTCACCCGGTCTCCGAGGTCGACGACCACATCGGGGGTCATATCGTTGGCCGCCCGGACAAACTGCTCCAGCAGGGGCAACGCGCAAGGACCGGCCTTGGTTTGGGTCGGATGGCCGTGGTGGATATCGGCGATCAGTGCCAGCCGCAGCCGACGGGTCATGACGCCTCCGGGAGCCGGCGGTCACACACGCCGCCGTTCGATAATGGCCGTGGTACGCGCCAAGGTGGCCAGCGCGCCCTCCAAGGAGCGCGTCGCGAGCGAGACGTACAGCGCGTCGATCAAGGACAGGTGGGCAATCCGCGACGCCATCGCCTCGACCCGAAAGGCCGTCTCGGCGGTCGCGGTGACGAGGACGATGTTCGCGACGGCCCGGATCGGCGCGCGCAGAAACGAGGTGAGCGCGATGACCGTCGCGCCCTGCTCGCGGGCGTTCCGGGCGGCCTCGAGCGTTTCGCGCGTCCGCCCGGTGTGGGAGATCACGAACGCGACATCGCCGGGCTGGAGGAGGGCCGCACTCACGGCCTGCATGTGGGAGTCCGTGACGACGGCGACGCGAAACCCGATCCGAAGGAGGCGGTAATAAGCATCCACGGCGACGGGCGCACTCGACCCCACGCCGTAGATCTCGATCCGGCGCGCCGTGCGCAGGGCCCGTACGGCTTTGTTCAGCGCGGTCTCGTCCAAGAGCTCGAGCGTGTGCGCAATGGCTCGCATGTCGGCCTGCAGCACCTTGCGGGCGATCTGCATTGGGCTGTCTTGGGCCCGCACATCCTCGGAGAGTACCGCCGGCGACCGGCCCGCCTCGACGGCAAGGGCCAGCTTGAAGTCCTTGTAGCCGGCAAACCCGAGGGTCCGGCAAAAGCGCAGCACGGTCGCCGTGCTCACCCGTGTGCGTCGCGCCATCGCCTTGATCCCCATGCCAAACGCCGTCGCCGATTCGGCCAGCACGAAGGTCGCGACCGCGCCCTCCGACCGGCTCAGCGATGACCGGACGCTGCGGATTCTTGCTGAGACCGCATGCCCACGAATGGTGCCGAGCTCGAGCGCCCGGCCTGCCGCGGCTCTGGCCATTACGGGCTCCCTTCCACGCTACAGGTTGACGAAGCGATCGTCGGGCCACTCCCGCTTCGCGTGAAAGTTGTACGGTACGAACAGGTCGTGCAGGATCGCATTCGCAAAACGGCCGGTGGCGATCCACCCCTCGCGTCGGAGGGGGCGCAGCAGATCCACCGCGCGATCGAACCGCACGTAGTCGGGCCACATCCCCGGGAAGCGCGGCGGCCACCGCCGTTTGCGCGGATGGTCGGGTACACGTCCTCCACGCAAGGACGCGTCAAAGTCGCGTCGGAGCGCGGCCTCGACGCCGGCGATTCCCTCCCATCCCGCAGGCAGCGTCCCATGTGTCCCCCACTGCACGTGAACCGCCGGACGCGCCCCGGGCGTCGAAAGCTCGCGCGTGAGGATGCGCCCATGAAAGTAGGTGGCGACCTCGACCGGCACGCCGTCGTCCGGCCGGTAGCGCACCCAGACGATCTCATGGTCGCACGGCTCGTCGTCGTCCGGGTAGTTCCAATCGTCCTCCCAGAAGAAGTGGTAGGCGACGATTGGAACAGACGGATGGTGAATCGCCGCGCAGTCGCGCAGCGCGAAGCACTCGGCGGCCGTCGTCAAGACGACCGGCGCGAGTCGGTCCACGGCCCGGCGCTGGCGGTCATCCGGCGGGCGGGACGGATCGAGGCGGTTGACCTCGGCGTACAGGGCGCGTGCCGCGTTCAATCGCCCAACGTTGTGCTCGAGAATTGCCAGCTGCTCCAGGTACCGGGCCACACGCTGCCCCGCCGTCGCCCGCTCGCGATCCTGGGCCGTCACCGAGGGGCGTCCGCCAGGCCGAACGGAACGGCGGCACCGCTCTGCGACTCGAACAGGTGCGCCCGACGCCAGACGAGGCGCAGTGAGACGCGCGATCCGACTGTGACGGCGGCGCCGGCGCCGGTCAGCAACCGCAGGGACGCATCGCCGCAGGCGGCGTGGACCAGCCATTCCCGACCCATCTGCTCGACCAGAAACACCTCGGCGCGGAGATCGCCGTCCGCGGCGAGTTCTAGGTGTTCCGGCCGGACGCCGAGCACATAGGTCCCGGGAGGGATGGGGTGTGCGAGCGGCCGCGGCGCCACCCCCGTCACCGCCAGGCGGCCGTCCTCGACGCGGGCCTCAAGGAAGTTCATCGGCGGCGTTCCGATGAACTCGGCGATGAACCGGGACGGTGGGTGCTCATAGAGATCGGCGGGCGTCATGACCGCGATCAGCCGGCCGCCGTGCATGACGCCGACGCGGTCGGCGACGCTGAGCGCCTCCGCCTGGTCGTGCGAGACGAAGAGCGTCGTGATCCCGAGTTCCCGCTGGAGTCGCCGGATCTCCGCGCGCGTGGCCTCGCGCAGTCGGGCGTCCAAGTTGGACAGCGGCTCGTCGAGCAGCAGGACCGCGGGTTCCTTGACCAGCGCCCGGCACAGGGCGACGCGCTGCTGCTGCCCGCCGGACAGCTGCCCCGGGCGCCGCGGCAGGAGCTCGGCGATCCCGACCAGATCGGCCACGCGGCGCACGCGCTCGGCGATCTCGGTGCCGCGGGTGCGGCGAACCCGCAGCGGGAACGCGATGTTCTCGAAGACCGTCAGGTGAGGGTACAGCGCGTAACTCTGAAACACCATGCCCACCCCGCGCTCCTGCGGGGTCGCGTCGTTCGCCACGCGGCCGCCGAACAGGATGCGGCCGGACGTGGGCCGGTAGAGACCGGCGACCAGAAAGAGCGTCGTGGACTTGCCGCAGCCGGAGGGTCCCAAGAGCGCCACCAGTTCCCCCTCCCCCACGGTCAGGGAGACGTCCTCCACGGCCGTTACGCGCCCGAACTGCTTGCCCACGTGCTCCAGCACGACGTCCATGACCAGCCCCTAACTCCCGGCGGTCCCGCAGCGCGGTCCGGTCTCGCGTCTACCCTTTCACTCCTCCCGAGAAGATCCGGAGCAAGTACCGTTGGGTGAGCGCGAACACCGCCACCGCGGGCAGGATATAGAAGACACTCAGCGCCGTCACGAGCCCGTAATCGGCGAAGCGCTCCTCGCCCGACAGGCTCGCCATCAGCACCGACAACGTCTGCGAGTCCTGGCTCGGCAGCAACACGTACGGGAGCAGAAACTCGTTCCACCCGCTCAGGAACGCGAAGATCGCGAACGCGAACAGCCCGGGGCGGATCAGCGGCAGCATCACCTTCCACCACACCCGGATCCGCGAGTACCCGTCCACGAGGGCGGCCATCTCGACGTCCCACGGGACCGCGTCGAAGAAGCCTTTCATGATCCAAATCCCGAGCGGCAGATCGAGCGCGAGCTTGACCAGAATCACCCCGGCCAACCGATCGTAGAGTCCGAGCGCGCGCAGGATCAAGAAGATCGCGATGAGGAGCGTCACACTGGGGAACGAGTGCAGCACGATCGTCGAGCCCAGAAACAGACCGCGTCCCGGAAAGGTGAGGCGCGACAGCGCGTACGCCGCCATCGCGCCCACCAGCACCTCGAGCACCGCCACCGTGACGGCGAAGGTCAGGGAGTTGCCCGCGGCGACCCAGGCGTTGGCTTCGTTCGGCAGCGTCTGCCAGAGAAACCGCCAGTTGGCGAGCGTCAAGCCGTGCGGGACGAGACCGGTGATCGTCACGCTGAACGAAGCAAGGAGCAGCCAGCCGTAGAGCACGATGATCGGCGCCGTCAGCACCATGAGCGCGGCCGCAACGCCCCATCGCCCGTGCGGCCCGACAGCGTCCGGTGTCATCGCCGCCGTCCCATCAGTTGACCTCGATCCGCGGCGCGGCCACGAGTTCGCCGAACCGGAACACGCGCAGGTAGACGAGCGACGCGCCCAGCCCCAGCACGACGAGCACCGCGGCCAGCGCCGCGCCCAGCCCAAACTGCGTGTTGCCGAAGTAGTTCGACAGCGCGAGGTGGAACGCGTAGAGCGACCACACCTCGGTGGTGTAAAAGCCCGGCCCGCCGTTGGTCGTCAGCAGGATGTATTCGAACGACGTCAGCAGCGACAGCGTCTGGTACGCGGTGACGAACAGGATCGGCCACCGCAGCCGCGGCAGCGTGATGCGCCAGACCTGCTGCCACGCCGACGCACCGTCCACCTGGGCGGCCAGGTACTGGTCGCGCGGGATCCCGGCGATCGCGGACGAGAAGATGATCATCCCGAACGACGCGCCGACGAAGCCGTTCAGCGCCACGACGAACGCCCACGGGTGCGCGTTCATCCAATTGTGCCCCGGGATCCCGACCAGCCCCAGGACCTGGCTCACCGTTCCGTAGGGAGGCTCGGCGGCGAACCACCGCCACATCATGGCGAGGATCACCGACGGGGTGATCCGCGGCAGCATCCAGAGGACCCGGAACACCCCCGCCGCGCGGTCCGACAGATGCGCGGTGAGGATCGCCAGCACGAGCGCGAACCCGACGTTGAACAGCACGAGCGTGGCCACGACATACAGCACCGTGTTGCGAAGCACCAGCACCAACCACGGGCTGTGGGCGATCAGACCGTAGTTGCCGATCCCGATCCAGCGGTAGTGAGTCAGGCCGGTCGCCACGCTCAGATTGGTCAGACTGATGGCGACGGTGACGACCGCCGGGGCGAGGAACAGCGCGGCGATCAGTAGGACGGCCGGTCCGAGGAAAAATACGGGAGACGCCGCCCCGCGGAGCACATTGCGAACCGCGCCCCGCCGGCGCGCCGCCGGCGCCGCCTCAAGGGCCCCCACGAAGCGCGCCTACCGGACCACGACGTTGTCGCCCAGATTCGTGCGCATCTGCTGGGTCACCGTCTGCACGGCCTGGTCGGGCGACATCTGCCCGGCGATGACCGCGGACAGGCCGAGCCATATCGCCTGGTCGTAGGTGCCGAAGTCCTTGTTGTTGGGCAGGAACGTCGTGTACTTCAGCATGTAGGTGGTGGCGGCCGCGAAGCGGTCCTGCGCGTACTGGGGAACCTTGCCCTCATCCCGCAGGATCGCCAGGTGGCCGCTGGTAACGGCGTGCCGCGCGTTGAGCGCCGGCGTGGTGGCCAACGCTAGGATGCGCGCCGCGAGATCAGCGTGCTGGGAGTCCTTGCTGATCATGTAGACGATCGGGTGGCTGAGCGTGATCGGTCGTCCTCCCCGTTCACCCGGCGGTACGAGCGCGAACCCGTACGTCGCCTGCAGCGTATCGGCCGGCATCTTATACTGCTTGAGCCACTGCGCCCAGCACCACGTCCCGCACTGCGTGAAGAGGACCTGCCGGTCGACGACGACCTGGTGCCAGCTGTTCCAGTCGGTCCCGATGATGTCCTTGGGCGTGACCTTGTACGTGTCGACGGCATCGTGGAAGAACGTGTACTCGTTCCGCAGGGCCTTCGTATCGAGCAGGAGCTTCCCACCGGCGTCCGACATCCGGCCGCCGAACGCCTCATAGTACATGTAGTAGTCCGGCCCGTTGATCGGCCGGATCCACCAGCCGTGCCCCGCCGCGACCAGGTTCTTGTCCTGCGCGTCCTTGGCGGTCTTGAGCAGGTCGGTCAGGGTAAACTGCCCCGCCTCGATCGCCTTGGGCAGATCCGCCACCTTCTCGCGGCTCCAGCCCAGTTTCTCGAGCAGCGGCATGTTGAAGTAGAGCGGCCGAGCCTCGACGTCCTGGGGGATCGCGTAAATCCTGCCGTCGTACTTCGTCGCGTTCCAGAGCGTCGAAATGACGTCGGCGAACTGCGCATACTTCTTGACGTACGCATCGAGAGGCGCGACGTAGCCCGCGGCCGCCCACGCGGCGATGTCCTCCTCGCCGGTCGCCACGATGTCAGGCGCCTTCCCCGACTGCGCCGCGAGGACGAACCGCTGTTTATAGGCCCCCCACGCCTCGCCGCCGCCGGTGACGAACGTCGCGTCGAGCGCGACCTGCTCGCCGCCTCCCTGCGCGGCGAGTTGCTTGTTCAGCTCATCGACCGCGGACACCAGATTGTCCTTCCGATAATACGATGGTTCGTCCGGCCCGATCGTCCATGCGGTGAGGTGCACGGTTGGCGCCGCCAGAGACATCTGAGCTATCCCCAGCGTCAAGGACGTCAGCGCGATCACAGTCCCGAGCGCAATCGCCGCAGCGCTCCGCCACGTCGAACCAGTTGGCGGTGTGATCATTCAGTTCACCCCCTCACAAGGCGATTCGGCGGATCCGGCCGGCCGCCAGCGTCCCGACGCGATTTGAGCCGGCCATACGGTAGTAGAGGTGAATTTTTATCGAAATGCTACCAATGACATGTCAATGGTTTACACATACCCGCGGCCCATCCCTGCCAACGGGGCCGAAATGAGATGCCCGCAGGATTTATGCTATTGGCGTTTGCGTCCGATCAGCGGGCGGGCGGCTACTCTCGCCAGCACCGCTACGGCGCCGCCGCCCAGCGCGCTCAGCATCCAGGGCAGGCCGAACGCCAGCACGAGCACGACACCGTATTCGGGCGGCGGGTTGACTCCGTGCCACAGGCCGATTAGCCGATCCACTCCGATCCGAGCCCACACCGCGGCGGCGGCGGCCGCAAGTGCGGCGGGCAGCGGGAGGCGGCTCGCCCACACGGCGGCGAGGCCGCACGCGAACGGCGACACGGCCGGCAGCGAGGCCGCGGCCGGCAGCGCCGCCACGACGGGGGGGCTGGACCCAAGCAGGTCCAACCCCTCAAACACCGCGACACCCACCGCCACGGCGACCGTCCAGCGCCAGACGGCCGCGTGTCGCGATCGCCCCCGCACCGCTAGTGCCCCATCTCATATTTGCGACGAAGGGAGACGCGCCGGGCGGGCCTGGCCGGACGTCCTGGCTCGCGCCGTAGGCTGCGGGCGTTGGTCTCGGCCCTCATGAATCCAATCCAATGAGGGCCTCGACCCCTCCGGCGGCTTGGGTCGCCTCCGGTCGACGCCCTCGATGCTCACAGTTGCGTGGCATCCCTTTACTTGCGCCGCGGACGAAGCGCAAGCGGTGTGTCAGGGTGTCCCGGCGTCGCTGAGATCGGTGAAGTGCGCGCGTGTCGTTCCCTGCGCCACCATGCGACGCGTCTTGTAGTCGATGGTCACGCGGTCCGCCCACAACGTACCCTGACGCCGCACGATGACCACTTTGCCCGTGAGCGTGGCCACCGAGGTCTTGAAGTTCACCGCGGCGGCCTCGCTCGTGGCCACCGCGCCGTACACGTCGGCCTGTACCGGCCCGTGGATCACGGCGCGGTTTTCGGCCCGAAACAGCTCGATCGCGCTACCCTGCAGGCGGCCGGCCTTGTTGGCTACGGTCGGATGCCCCGTCACCAACCCGTGCTGGCTCCGCCCATCGTACACCACCCGGTCCCCGGTCACGACGAGGTCGGGCGCGTCGAACACCGTGACGTGCCCCGCCGCGACCAGATGCTCCGCGGACCGGTCCGCGTCGATCGAATCGGCCGAGAGCGCGTATTGCGGCGTCTGTACGGACGCGTTTCCGTTCATGACCGCCCGCGTGATCTCGTTGACCTGGTTCAGGACGAGCGTGATCGCATCGGCCGAGGCCTGCCCCTGCGGCCCGGTTGCCGTGACGTGGCCGGACAACAGCGCGGTGCGGGCCGCGCGGTTCAAACGAAGCAGGTCGGCCGTCGCACGGTCCGCGCCGTAGTCGATGCGGACGTGGCCGGCCGCGACGAGGGTCGCGCCCGTATTGTCCACGGTGACGTGGTCGGCGGTCAGCTGCAGCGGGAACGCGAGCGACAACGGCGCGCTCCCCGGGGCGGCTGCCCACGATGCACCGCCGCAGACCGCGAGGAGGACGCCCGCCAGGACGGTCGCCGGAACGGCCCAACCGCATCTCACAGGATCGACCCGGTCCGGCCGGCCGATCGGCACGCGTCGCAGTACCCGTAGAACTCCACGCGGTGTCCCACCACCGCGAAGGCTTGGTCGGTGAGACCCCGCTGCTCGCGCTCGAGCACGTCCGCGATACGCCCCCTGGGCAGGTCGACCACGGTCCCGCACTGGAGGCAGGTGCCGTGGTAGTGCGGATCGGGGTTGGCGCAGAAGACGCCTCGACCATCGCCGTAGATCACCCGTCGCACGATGCCGAGACGCTTGAGCAGGTCCAGGGTGCGGTAGGTCGTCGCGAGGTTGACGGTTGGGCACAGCGCCCGGGCGCGGCCGCACACCTCTTCCGCGGACACATTGACGCGTCCCGCCCCGAGCACGGCCGCGAGAACCGCACGGCGTTGCGGCGTGGCCCGGTAGCCCTGCCGCTCGAGCGCGTCGACACGGTCGCCCAGCGTCGCGCCGGCACCCTGCGCCGCTGCCCGCCGCCTGCCCCTCCCCGCCGTCGTGACCGCCACCGGTCGGCTCCCCTCGGTGGGACCCCGCTGTTGGATCGTTACGGCGCCCCCGTCTTGCGTGCGTGCTCCTCCTCCCACAGCGCGTCCAGCTTACGGTACTTCTCGGGAAACTCTCCCGTGTATCTCAACCAGGCAGGAATCGGGTACCGGACGCCGCCGCGCTGCGTCCCGGCAAGCCCCTCCACGAGCTCCTCGGCCATGGCCCAGGGGATCGTAAACGCCATCTCGTGATCCTCGGTTTGACCGTAGATCCGGTCACCGTAGCACGGGAGGATGACCTGCGGCTGCCCCGAGTGCATCGTCTCGATGACGGCGTCGGCGCAGTCGAGGCGCGCGGAGAAGCTGCTGTGCAGCCGGCCGCCACGCCGGAACAGCGCCGCGGCGACGAGACGCATCACCTGCGCGGAGTTTCCGTACACCAGCACAACGTGCGGCTCGAACGCGGCCCGCCCCAGCGGACCGATGAGGATGCGCTCGTATTCGCCGAAGGCGAACTTCGGCACCTCGGCCTCGGTGCGTGCCGCGGCCTCGGGCGTGCCGACGTACATGCCGCAGGCAAGTTGACCCTCCGCGTAGTACGGCAGCACCGGCTCGAACCCAAACGCGGTCTTCGCGAGGGGACAGCTCAAGTCGTCTCGCCCTACCGCGACCGTCCACCCGTACCGGCGCGCAATCGAGAACGTCTGGCAGATGGCGACCCGGATCCCCATATCCTGTGCAGGCCGCCGCGCCTTGTCAGGCAGGGCTTCGCCGGGCCGCACCATGCGGATGCCGACCGGAAACGTCTGCGGGCGGACGTGCTTCTCGATCTCGGCGTTCAGCGAGGCCGGCTCCATGCGGTGCTCCACCCCTCCTCCGCTACGCGTGCGCCACGCCGGCGCCGAGCAGGGCGTCGGCGATCTCGAAGAAGACGCGCGCCGATGCCGAATCCGGTGACCCGATCGTGATGGGAATACCCCCGTCGCTGCCTTCGCGAATCGCGGGATCGAGCGGAATGCGGCCGAGCAACGGCGCGTCCACCATCCGCGCCAGCTCCTCGCCCCCGCCCTGTCCGAAAATGTACACGGGATCCGCCCCTGGGGACGGGACGTAGTAGGACATGTTCTCGACAACCCCGACGATGCCCATGTTGACCTTTTCGGCCATCTTGCCGGATCGGTAGGCTACGCCGGTCGCCGTGGACTGCGGCGTCGTCACGATCAACATCTCGGACCGCGGCAGAGTCTGCGCGACCGTCAGCGATACATCGCCCGTACCTGGGGGAAGATCGATCAGCAGATCGTCCACGTCTCCCCAGTGGACTTCCGTGAGAAACGTCGTCAGCGCCTTGTGCAGCATGGGGCCTCGCCAGATGACGGCCTCGCCCTCGTTGACCATGAACCCGATCGACATGACGCGCACGCCCCAGCGCTCGAGCGGGATGATCATCTGGTCGATGATGGTGGGGTGGCCCGACACGCCGAGCATCTTCGGGACGCTGAACCCGTACACGTCCGCGTCGACAACGCCGACGGTACGGCCCCGCTTGGCGAGCGCGGCCGCGATGTTGACGGTCACCGTGGACTTCCCGACGCCACCTTTTCCGCTCGCGATGGCGAGGATCCGCGTCTTCGACGTGGGGGCGAGCAGGGGCGATTGCCGTTGCGGGCCGGGGCGGAGCTGCGCCACGAGGGCCTGCCGTTGGTCCTGCGTCATCACGCCGAGCTGGACGTCCACGCGCTCGACGCCCGGGAGCGACGCGACCTTGGCCTTGATCGAGTCGATGATGGTCTCCCGGAGCGGACACCCGCTGATCGTCAGCAACGCGTCGACGCGCACATCGCCGCCGCGGATCGCGATGTCCTTGACCATGTTGAGCTCCACGATGCTGCGGTGAAGCTCGGGATCCATAACGTCACGCAGCGCCTCGAGCACCTGGTCTCGGGTCACCGCGAGCTGGCGGGCAGCCATAATTGGCCTCCTCGGGTCGTTTGGCGCGAATCAGGCCCCGGCGCGGCGATCGTGGCCGGGACCGGCGGGGGCCGATGAGAGTCATTCTCAACGCATTAAAAGCGTAGCATCGTGCCCCGAGAGCGTCAAGGAACGGGCCCCGGGCTCGCGCTTCGACCATCCCGCCCCCCCAGCCGCCCGTACCCGGCACTCCTTACTTCGTCCCTATCGGGACCTCGCCCAGTTCCTCCCACGCGAGCCCCGCCACCCGGGCAAATTCAGGCGCGTTTACCGGACGCAACCGGGAGCGGCTCCGCGAACCGGCGGCCCGGCCTCGAGCGACCACCGTGGCGAAGTCTGGTCCAGGAACCTGGGCCGCCGGCCGCCAATCAGGCCCCGTGCGGATCCTCATCAACGCGGTATCCGCCCGCATGGGCGGCTCGGCCACCCATCTTCCGAACTTCCTCACGACAGTGGGCCTGAGATACCCCTCGGACGTCTTCGTCGCCTGCGTCAACGCACGCTGGCAGGCGCCTCCGCTCCCGGCCAATGTCCGGCTGATCCGCACGCCCGAGCTGCGGGGCCGGGTTGCCCACGCCCTGTGGGACCAATGGGGGGTGAATCGGACCGGGAGGCGGGAGCGTCCCGACGTGCTGGTCTCGCTCCTCAACTTCGGGCCGGTCCGAAGCCCCATTCCGCACGTCCTGTTCCAGCGCAACCCCGTGTATTACTGCGAATATTATCTCCAGCAGCTTACCTTCAGACAGAAGGCGGCCGTCATCGCGACCCGGGCCCTTGCGCACGCCATCATGCGGCGTGCCCAGTGTATCGTGACCCCGTCCGCGGCGATGCGGGACATGATCCGCGCGTTCTATCCCGGGCTCCCGGAGGACCGCTTCCGCGTCGTGCCGCACGGCTTCGGCGCGGACGTGTTCCACACGGACACGCCGCTGCCCGACGCCGTTCGGGCCGCCATCGCCGGGTCGGAAGGGATCCGCCTGCTCTACGTGTCCCATGCCGCTCCCTACAAGGGCATCGAGGTGCTGCTCGAGGCCGCGCGGCTGCTCCGGGACCGCGGCATCCCGTCGACCATCTGGCTCACGATCGCCCCGGAGGACTGGCCGGAGGGCTTTCCCCGCTACCAAGCGTTCCTGGCGCGCCACGCGCTCGGGGAGCGGGTGCGAATCCTCGGCCGGGTGCCCCACGGCGCCGTGCATCACGTCTACGCCTCGGCGGACGCGTTCGTCCACCCATCACTCTGCGAGTCGTTTGCCTTCCCGCTGGTGGAGGCCATGGCCAGCGGCCTCCCGGTTATCGCCGCCGACCGTCCGCTAAATCGGGAGATGTGCGGGGACGCAGCTGTCTACTACCCGCCGCTCGACTCGGACGCGCTCGCCGGCGAGATCGCGCGGCTGCGAGGCGACGAGGCGGCGGGGCGGGCGATGGCGGAGCGAGGCCGTGCGCGGGCCGGCGCGTTCTCGTGGGTCCGGCACGTGGACGAGGTGATGGAAATCGTCCGAAACGCGGCGAACGGCCGGATTGTGGCGTCTCCGTAAAGGCGGACGTCAGGCGAACATCACTTGGCCCACGGCGGGGCCGCGGTATTCAGGGCCAGGCTGCATTCTTTTCGCGGCGGACCACATGCCAAACCTCGCGCGCCGTCTCCACGCACGCCCAACCTAAGCATAGCCCGCCCAACACCTCCGAGGTCCAGTGGAGTTTTAGATATACGAGCGAAGCCATCATGACGGCGACGGTGCCGACGGCGAGCACGGGGGTGCGCCGGAGCGCCGTGCCCGCAAGAAACGTGGTCCGCATCGTATGCCCGGACGGAAAGCCGTAGATGGGGTACAGCCCCATCATTTGGAGAACGTGACGCCCGGTATCGCCTATCACGTAGTACGGAGCGAGACCCAGGACGCCGAAGCCCGCAACTGTGGCTCCCAGCCACAAGAACCGGGGGCGCCGACTCCCCTGGAAGATCAGCAGCGCAAGCAGGGCGAGGAACAGCGCGGGCACGTCCGCGCCGTGTGCGCTCGTGAACGCATCGATAGGAGGCACTGCAACGACCGCCATCGGAGCCCGGTGAGCAATCAGATGCTTGGAGAACGCGGCAAGGAGGCTAACGCCGGCGGTTCCGGAGGCAAGCCAGAGACACGCAAGCCCGTGCACCCGATCACGCCACAAGAGGAACACGGCGCCCGCAGCGGCAAGACCGAGAATGAGCACAACTGGGTCCGCGGCAGACACGATCAGCCTCCCGGGTTCGGTGACGCTCGGGATCGCATCCTCGAGCCAGGTTGTAACGACCAAGTCGGCGTGCCGGCCCGGCGGCATGCCGGCCACGCCGGCGATCAAGCCGAATAGGATCAGCGCAGCGACCAGGCGTGCAACCGACATCGCCTGGAAATTCGCAGCAGTTGTGCACCGCTCCTCGAAACACCACAATGGCATAGCGAAAGACGTCGCGTGCGTCCGTGTTTACGAGGAGCGCGGAGGAGAAGCGGCTGCACGTTAGAACTGTTGGCTCGGCGACGCAGCGCTCGTCTCTACCCGATTTTGGTCGAAGGTGGCCGCCATGCCCGCGCTGATCTCGCGCATGTTCTTCAAGACGTTCCTTGCCCTCGACAGGGTCGGCGTGCACGTATTGCCCAAGCACTACTACAGTCCAATTCCAGATTACCAATGGCTACGGCGGCACCCGGAGATTTGGAACCGGAGAGCTCCAATGACCGGCGTAGCATGGGAACTAGACGAACAACTCGCATCGCTCGGCCGGGTCTGTGGTCCCTACTACCATGAGGTAAAAGGGTTTCGTCTTTACGAACGATTGGCGGGGAGTGGCTGGGGCCCAGGATTTGGGCCGATCGAATCTCAAGTGCTGCATTGTTTTATGCGAGCGCTGGCGCCGCCCCGGGTCATCGAGATCGGCAGCGGCGTCTCGACCGCGTGTATGCTCCACGCCGCGGCTCTCAACGAACGGGAGGGACGGCCGAAGTCGGAGATTACATGCATTGAGCCATACCCCAGCAGCAGCCTCAAAAGTGTTTCGGGCGTCACTTTGCTTGCGGAGGCCTGTCAGACCGTGCCAGCATCGGTATTTGCGCGCTTGCAGCCCGGCGACCTGTTGTTCGTGGACTCAAGCCATGCCGTCAGGGTCGGATCAGATGTCATTCGAATCTATCTGGAAATCATTCCCCAGCTGACGGCGGGCGTCCACATCCACGTGCATGACATCTTTCTCCCCTATATGTTCGGGCGCAGTGTGCTCCATGGATTCTACAGCTCGCAAGAAACGGCGCTATTGCTGGCGCTCCTCACCGACAACCAGCGGCTGTCCATCATCGCGTGTTTGTCCGCGCTCCACTACGACCGGCCGGACCAGATGAAGAAGGTACTCTGCGATTACAAGCCCCAGGAAAACGTGGGAGGGCTACGAGGAAAGCATGCGCACGGGCACTTTCCGAGCAGTTGCTGGCTACGGGCTTGATGCTGTTCGGCGAGCGCCGCTTCTCACGTCGCGCTGACCGATCCATGGGGGGCCTTGCCCGGCTCCGCGGATCGTCGTCTCAGCCTCTAGGACGAGACCGTGTTGGATTGCGTACGCGGCAGCGTGCGCTCGATTGCGAAAACGGAGCCGCTGGTACAGCGTTCGGAGATGGCTCTTCACCGTGTATTCTGACAACAGGAACTTGGACGCGATCTCCTTGTCGCTGAGGCCGCGCGCGACCTCAACAAGGATGCCCGTCTCTCGCGGTGTCAGTGGTCGCGATTGTCGAGGCTCGACAGCCCGCGGCACAGCGGCCGGCATCGCGTTGGCGCTCGCATAAAGGTAATCGAGCATCTGCCGGGCCAAGCCCGGATTGAGCATCGTCGTCCCATTCGACACCGCGCGAATCGCCGCACAAAGGTGTGCCGGGGCGATGTCCTTGAGCACGTAACCGGCTGCACCTGCCTCGATGGCACGCTTGAACAACTCGGCGTCCGCGTACGCGGTGAGGATGAGAATATGGATATCGGGACAGCGGGCCCGGATAGCCCGCGTCGCCTCCACCCCATCGCCTCCGGCGAGCACCACGTCCATGAGGATCACGTCCGGACGGAGGGCGATCGCTTTGGCTAGCACATCGCTCCCGCCCGCTGTTTCACCGACAACTTCGAAATCGGATTCCGCTTGCAATACGAGCCGCACCCCCGCTCGCATCAGCAGGTGATCTTCAGCCAAGAGAACCCTGACGGCCACGGGAAACGTCAGCGACGGACGGTTTGAGGCGAAGAACCGTCACGCTGCCCAAGGGGTTGCCGGGGCGGCGGGTCAATGGGGAACACCGCGCGGACCAGGGTACCGCCGCCAGGGGCGTCCCGCATACGGAGACGACCATGCAACCGTTCGACGTGAGCCCGTATCAACGCCAGCCCCAACCCCTGTTCTCGCGCCCGGCGCAGAGCGCTAGGTCGGCCGCACCCATTGTCTACCACTTCGAGCACGAGCGCGTTCGTCCGCATGACGAGCGTTGCGGTAATCCTCGTCGCGGCGCCGTGCCGTCTGGCGTTTGCTAACGCCTCCAGGACAACCGCCGCCACACCGGCCTCGATCGTGGGCATAGGGCCCCCGGGCAGCCCGTTGCCCGACTTGAGCACTCGGATCGTCTCGCGCGTAGATGCCAGCGCTCGCTGTGCGAGCATCGTGGCTTCTTGGGCTAACCTAAACCTAGCGGTTAACTCACCTGTTGGCGGAAGGCCGGTGCAAAGGCGAAGTCGCAAAAGCGCCCCGGCCAAATCCTGCGCCGTGCTCTCATGGATCCGGGTGGCGAGCTGGAGGAGGTCAACCTGACGCCCGCACGCGCGAACCGCATCCTCTTTCGGGGGGGCAACTGGCTCACTCGGAGGAGCTGGGCTCTGCTGATAACCGAATCCACCTAGAGGCATCGTTCGCGCCCCGCGCCGTTTGACGTCCGCGAAAGACGCTTGCGAGCCCCCCATCTCGTCAAGCGAAGCTCAACTGCGGCCGGACACCTGCTTGCGATCTAAGCGATTGCCAGCGTTCGCCGCTGCGTGTGAAGCATGTTCATTCGAACCACCGCACCGATTTCCTGCTGACCGTACGAGAATCTTTCTCAAGAATTGCCATAAATTGTCGATTTCCTTAACCAAGGTTTGCGCACCGCGAGGACAACCACAACCGCCCACGCACAAACGACGTTCAAACGAACGAGGATGCGCACAAAAGAGGCCGGGGAAAGAGCCGCGCTCTCCGATTGTTCGAACGCAGGGCGCCCGCCCCCGCTGCTCCTAACTTTCCACGCACATTTCGTAAGTCGAATCGCGCGGTGGTTGCGGTGGCCACGGGACCGATGCCAGAAAGCCTAAACGGCGCGGGATGCGCTGAAGAGGCCCCCGGGGCGTGGTACGCGGTTCAGCTCAAGCCAAACCGTGAGGACCCCGTGCACCGGCGCTTTCGTACTGAGGCGATCCCGGCGTTTCTTCCGCTCATCGAAACGATCCGCAGCCGGCGTGGCCGGCGCATCGCCGTCCTGGAGCCGCTTTTTCCGGGATATCTGTTCGTCAAAATGGGCCCGCCGGACTCGACGCCCAGCACCTGGCGCCGGGTCCGCTGGACGCCCGGCGTCATCAGGATCCTGGGTGCGGACACCGGGCCCCTCCCGGTTCCAGATGGGGCGATCGAGGCGATTCAAGCGAGGGTGAGCAAACTCGGCTTTGTTCGTCGCGATATTCGGTTTGGGCGAAGCTCGAAGGTCATCATCAGACGAGGCCCGTTCGCAGGCCTAGAGGCGCTCTTTGAACGTCCGCTGGGACGCGCAGGACGGGTGCGCGTCTTGATGGCATTGCTGGGTGGAGAATGCTTCGTCGATGTCGACGCGGTCGACATCGAATCCGCCTGAGCGAGTTCCGAAGCGCCGACAGAAGTTTTGAGGACGACCACGGCGGAGCGGACATACCGCCGGCGGCGGAGCCATGACGGCACGACCCGACGCGCAGTCGTCTATGTCATCCGCATGATGAGGGGCCTTCACTTGAACGACTGCTCGGGGTGGATGTTCCAGACGCGAAATACCTTCCGCGCACATGCCGTGGTGATGGCGCTGATCGCGGCGTTGTCACTTGGGTTCTGCCGCGTCGCTCGGGGCGACGCGCCGCCCCGGATCGTTGGGATCACGTTGACGCAGGGTGTCGCGGCGTTAACTGTCTCCGTGCTCGCGACGGCAGCGATCCGCTACCAGGTCGTCGCCGTCCGGCCGGACTGGGTCGTTATCGACTTTCCGAACGCGGTGTACGACGTGCCGCCGGCAAGACTACCGTCGCCGGAGGGCACCGTGCTTCGAGTCCGAGGCGGCCAGTTCCAGCCAACGACCGCCCGGATCGTCGTCGAGTTGGCACATCCCGTAAAGTACGAAATCGCGACCTCCTCCGAAGGTGCCGCTGTAGCCATCACGGTTTCACCTCCGCCGGCGGTCGTCGTACCGGTCAGACCGCCTGCGGTCTCGCAAACCCAACAGCTCGTGGCCAGCACGGTCCAACAGACGATGCCCCCGCCGAACCGGGTCGCAGATCCGTCGGCGCGGACGAGCGGCACCCCGGCGGTGGCTCCCCAAACGGCGCCTTCGCCGCAGGGCGGGCAGTACGTTCTCGGGTCCAACGACACGCTGCAGATCACCGTGTGGGGACACCCTGATCTCACTCAGGAGGTTACCATCCCGCCGGACGGGACGATTTCACTACCGCTCATCGGCGCGGTCACCGCGGGCTCTCATTCCGTATCGGAGCTCGTCGACACACTCACGCGCGCGTACGCCGTGTACATCATCAATCCCCGCGTTGCGGTGACCGTCAAGGTGTTCCGCAAGATCAAAGTATCCGTGGTGGGACAGGTGCAATACCCGGGCGTGTACAACTTGCCTCCCAGCTCGCATCTACTGGATGCTGTCTCAGCAGCCGGCGGTCCCACAGAGAACGCCGATCTCTCGGCAGCCCAACTCCTCTTATCTGGGGCACCCGCTCGAACGATCAATCTCAAGAACCTCATGACGGGCGCGCCTTCGGACAACGTCACCCTCAGAGACGGCGAGACCTTGGTCGTGCGTGAGGACCTCGTCGATCTTGTCTCCGTCTCTGGACAGGTACTTCACCCGGGGCGCTACCGGCTCAAGGGCCAGATGCGCGTGCTCGACGGCATCCTCGCCGCAGGCGGTCTCACCGACAAGGCGTCTGTAAGTCAGGCGCGCCTTGTCCGGGCATCCGGAGAAAGCGAACCGCTGCATCTCGACAGTATCCTGGTCAACCAGGACATGAGCTGGAACGTCGTCCTCCAACCGGGGGATACCCTCCTCATTCCGGAGGAGACCGCCGACAAGATCTATGTCCTCGGCGATGTCAATCACCCCGGGGTGTTCCAACTCAAAGGGGACGTCAGCGTTCTCCAGGCCATTGCCATGGCGGGAGGAGTCGTCTCGCGTGGTCCGGTAACGGCCCGGAAGGCCGCCATTGTGCGACGTAGCAACGGATCTCCGAATCAAGTCGCAGCGAGCGCGCGCGCCGACGGCGTGCAGCCCCTACCGAGCGGGGGCAGCTTGATCCCGGTGGACCTGCAGGCGTTAATGCGCGGCGACGTGAAGCGCGACGAATCTCTGCAGCCGGGAGATGTGGTCGTGGTTCCCCAAGGCGCGGGTGCCAACGTCGAGTTCTTCTCTACGATTATGAATATTCTCTACGACTTCTTCGCCGTGGTGCATCTATGAGCAGCGATACGTGGAAAGCCGACCATCCGGAACAAGGCGACATCCCCGATGTGCTCGGCGCCGTGAGGCGACGCTGGTGGATGGTCGCCGCGTGTTTCGCGTTGTCGGTGATAACCGCGGTCATCGTCGCGCATGCGATGCCGCCCGTGTACGTTGCCGTCGCGACGATCATCGCCGACAAGAACCCACCGGTCATCCTGGTCACCGGTACGAGCCAAACGCCGTCAATCTTCGAGCAGCAACCCGTCTCCCAAGCGCCCAGCGCCGAGACGGTCGTGGAATTGGCGAAGAGCTCGGTCGTGCGCGAGATGGCCAAGGGGCAGCTCGCGTCTTTCCGCGATCGTGCCGCCGTCGATACGGTCCTCAAAGGCCTGCGTATCCAGCAGGTCGGGGATACGGACATTGTGCGTATCAGCACGGAAAGTACGAGCTCCGCGCTCGCTGCGGCCGCGGCCAATGCCCTAGCGCGGAGCATGGTGGATCAGGATCTCGCGGCACGCCGGCGCCTTGCGACGGGAACTCGCCAGTTCATCGAGCAGCAATTGGAACGATCGCGGAGGACGCTTGAGGATAGCGAAGCCGCCCTCGTCGCCTTCAAAGACCGCAACCATGATGTGTCGCTCTCGGACGAGACTGTGCTGAACCTGCATAAGCTGGCGGACCTGGAGGACCAGTTGCTCAACGTGAAGCTGCAACACGCCCAAGTAGACGCAGGTCTTCCGGATCGTGGAGGGGCGGCGGCGCGCCCCAGCACAACACAGGATAGTGGAGATCCCGTCGTAACGACCCTGCGGAACCGACTGGCCGCACTCCAAGTCGACTTGTCGGGCCTGCGCCAGCAGTACACGCCGGCGTATCCCGCGGTCATGGGTACGCAGGCGGAAATCGACGCGGCCAGGAGCCGTATCGGCGAAGAGGTCGCGCGCAATCAAGCCGCGCTCGACACGCGCGAGCGGGGGATCTCCGATGCCATCGCGGCGATCGAACAGCGACTCCTCTCGGTGCCTGCCCAGGAAGCACAGCTTGCGGCCCTCACCCGGAACAACCAAGATGCGGTCCGTGACTACACGCTCTTTTCGGAGAAGTTGCAAGAGGCGCGCATCGCCGAAGGCTCCATCGGAAGCGCACTGCGCCTGGTCGACACGGCGCAGGTACCCACGGCACCGGTTCGGCCGAGGCGCAATCTCGACGCAGCGCTCGGTGCAATTCTCGGCATCGCACTCGGGGCGGCCGGGGCGGTGCTCGCGGACCAGGCGGACGACCACGTGCGCATGCCGCGGGATATCGAGCGTGCGCTCCAGGCGCCGGTGCTCGGGACGATCCCGTTGCTCGGCACACCCGGAGCCAGGCTACCTCGGGGCCGGCACGTTGCTTCGTTCCCAGTGCGGTTCGCACGGCTCTCGCGTGAAGCTGAAGCGTTTCGGTTCGTGCGGGCGCACGCTCTCCGAGCGGCGGATGCAATCGCTGCCAGATGCGTGCTTGTCACGAGCGCATTGTCGGGAGAAGGCAAGAGCACGATCACAGCCAATCTCGCCGTCTCCATCGCCCAGAGTGGGCGCAAGGTTTGCGTCGTGGATGGCTGCCTGCGAAATCCGTCGCTGAGCCGGTTCTTCCCCGAGGCGGATTCACCCGGGCTGTCGCAAGTCCTCGCGGGTCGGGGGACGGTCGACGAAGTGATCCGGCCCGCCAAAGAGGTTCGCCTAAGTTGCGTCGTCGGCGGGCCGACGGTGACTGCGTCGGCCAACCTGCTCGACAGCGCGCAGGTGGCCGCCACCGTGGCGGCGTTCGGCCGCAAGGCCGACATTGTGCTCGTGGACTGCGCGGCCGTCCTCGACGTCGCTGATGTCGAGGTCCTCGCACCTCACGTCGACGGCATCATCGTCGTGGTTCAGGCTGGCCGAACGACAGTCCGTGCCCTGGATCGACTTCGCCATCAGTTGGAGGGCGTCGGCGCTCGAATCATCGGCGCGGTGCTTAACGCCGCGTGACGTAGTTCGCGCCGCGTGACGTAATTCGCTTTTCCATAGCAGCAGCGCGCTATCCCGCGGAACCGCTGTCTTCATTGGCTCGATTGCCGGTGCAGCACGCTACGAAACGGAGGTACCCGGTGGCTCGCCAAGTTATATCCGAAGGCGCCAATCTTGAAAGCTACAATCGGCGCGGCGCCGCCGACGCTTACGATGGCGAGGCATTGAGGTGGTCCGAAGAATACATCTTCACGTCTTACTTTGCGACGCCGGGTAGGGTGCTCGATCTGGGGTGCGGGACCGGCCGCACCAGCCGGCAGTTGGCCCGACGTGGACATCAAGTCGCGGCCATCGACTACTCGCGGACGATGCTCGCACGCGCAAGAGAACGATCAAAGGGATACTCGCTTGGGCTGCTGCTGATGGACGCCGTGGCATTGGGGTTTCAAGGCGCATCGTTCGACTATTGCTTGTTCTCCGCGAACGGACTGGATTACGTATACCCGCGCGCTAGTCGAATTAGGGCGTTGAGGGAGGTTTACCGGGTTCTAAAACCCGGAGGGGTCTTCGCCTTCAGCTCCCACAACAGCTTGTGGTTCCCGACTAAGCCGCGGGCTATGCTTGATTTCCTGAAGAGTGCTGCATGCCTAAAACTCGCGCCGTATCGCTGGGATTACGCATGGTTTGGAAGGCTCATCGTGCATGTCATTTCGCCGAAGGGTCAAGTGAGGGAACTGCAAGATGCCGGCTTCACGGCCGTTGAGATCGTCAGCAGATACTCCCGGGACGTGAGAATGATCACGCTCTTGGACCCCTTCCCGAGTTACGTTTGTGCAAGGCCGCGCGAGCAGCCGGAGCCCATGAGTGCCCGGCCTATTAGCGCTACCAGCACGTGACCACAATGTGCGCCGTCATCGCGAGAAACGTCGTATCCGCAGGCGCCATCATCGCCCCGTGGCTCCAGTGGGGGAGAAGGGGTTTTTGCGCGGTCCTGGATCAGGGGCTGTTCGCTTGTGCAAATTTCGCCTTGAATGTCGCGCTCGCCCGCTGGTTGACGCCGCAGGCGTACGGAAGCTTTACAATCGCCTACTCCGTGTTCCTGCTGCTGACGATCTTGCATGCGGAAATCGTCACGTCTCCGATGCTCACGTTTGGAGCCGGCAAGTACGCCCGTGGCTTTCGCACCTATCTCGGGTTCTTAATATGCGGGCACACTCTACTAACGGTCGCGGTGGCGGTCGTCCTTGCCGGCGTCGGGTGCGTGGCATGGCTGCGCGGCGCGCCATCACTCGGTCAGGCATTCTTTGGATTCGCCCTAGTGACTCCGTTTGTCACACTCTTATGGTTTGCGAGATCGGCATTTTACGTCCGTTTGGAACCAGGGCACGCGGCCGCGGGTGGCGCCCTCTACGTTGTCCTGCTTGGCGGCGGACTGTTCGCGTTGTATCATGCACATCGCCTCACGGTCTTGACTGCGCTTGGCAGCCTAGGCTTGGCGAGCCTGTTCGTGAGCATTCCACTGATCGCTCTGCTCCGCCCAGCGCTGGACCTGAACGCCATGCGATCGATCTTTCGGCGAAACACCACGGTACTGCGCGAACCCTCGGGCTGGGAGCAAACAGCCGGCGGGGGGAAGACGGAAGGAACGGCGGTCACGCCGGCGATGCTCGCCCACGACCATCTGCGGTACGCGAAGTGGTCGTTGGCGACCTACGGAGCCAATTGGGTGGGCAGTAATGCGCACTACCTCGTTCTTTCCAGCACAGCCGGGCTGGCTGCGGTTGCGACGATGCGAGTATTGGACACGATGCTACTACCCTTCTACAACTATTTCACTGCGATATCGAAGCTGCTCGTTGCGGTATTCGGAGCGCGGGCGGGTCGCCTAGGCATTCCGGCGTCCCTGGTCACGGGGGTTGCCATAGGCTGGGGCATCCAAGGAGCGCTCGCGTATCTAGGCATTAGGCTATACGCTGAAAAGATTCTTGCGCTATTGTACGGGTCCACCTATACACGTTACGATCACGTGCTTACCTGGTACGCATTAACACTCATCCCGGAAGCCATCAACGGCATGCTCCTATCCCTCTGCCGCGCAATGGCAAGAACCGATCTCACGTTCGTCATCCAAGCCGTGTTCGCCATGGCCGTTGTTCCTGCCTACATAGCGGCCGCGCAACACGGCGTGCAAGGCATTACCCTGTCTCGGGTCGCCCTGAGTTACGCAGTACTTCCCCTCCCCTTTCTTCTACTCAAATGGACCCGCAACAGAACAGACCGTGCCGAGCCCGGCGCCATGCGGCGCGCTGTAGGCGTACCGTGACAGTTCCGGGCAGACCGGCTCCCAGAGTTCGGGACTTTCTTCACAGCGTGGCGAAGCCCCGGCCCGTCGGCGCCGCATGGACTCACGGCCGGAACCGTGTCGTGCGATTCTACGAACGTGGGACGCACGCCTTGATAGCCGCCATCCTCATGACCGCACGCGTCCGGAAGAGCTCACATGTCGTCTTGTGGGTCCCCGCCTACTTTTGCAACGCAGTGCTAACGCTGATACGTTGCCCCAGGGTTTCACTCAACTTTTATCCGATTCATGGCGACCTGAGCCCCGATTGGGACTGGATTGAAAAGCGTGCCAATCAACTGCACGAACCGCAAGTCTTTCTCCTCGTACACTACTTCGGGTTCCCGGGGCCGACTCGGGAGGCGGAGACGTTCTGCGACCGCCACGGGATCGTCCTCATCGAAGATGCCGCTCACGTCCTACAACCGACCGAGCATGTCGGGCACTCGGCCTTCTCACTGTTCTCTCCGCACAAGTTACTGGCACTTCCGCAGGTCGGCATTCTCGTCGTGTCACCCCAATGGATCGAGGGATACGAAGACCGTGTCGGCGGTGCCGAATGGCGACGAACGCTGGCATGGGCGGGCCGTGGACTTGCAAAGCAGTTGCTCGTCCAACTCCATCTGCCTTGGTATCGAGGAAGTGGCGAGCGCCTGCTTACCCCAACCCCGCCCTGCGGCCGTCTCCAAGCCTCCGGTGCACTGTCGCCCATCCGACAGAATAACCCGCTCACCCTGCGGCTTCTCGCGAAGGCAGAGCAAGATTTGCAGCAGCAGCCGTGCAAGGTCACAGAACGGCGCCGCGGAAACTATCTGAGCCTCGTGAGCCGAATTGCCGGTATCGGCGGGGTGCGTCCGCTGCTGCCGAGCCTTCCTAGCACGGTCTGCCCTATGTTTCTCCCCGTCTTTATTGAACGCGGGTGTACCGAGCTAGTGCTCCGTTTGTGGGGTCGGGGAATAACAGCCGCACCGTGGTGGGACGTTCCTCCTGAAGTCGCGGCGGACCCAGCAACGTACCATGTGGCGTGTGCGTTCTACCAGCGAGTGCTTTGGTTACCCGTACATCAGGACCTCACCGCACGGCACATCGACCTGATCAGCGAAGCCGTCGTAGCCGCAGCCAGTGACGGGGCGGCCATCACGCCGAGCAGTTTGTCACACGGTAGGACACATTGATCGTCTTTGAGAATCGCCTCTCCTTCGTAAGCAGCCTATCGGCCTGGTGGCCCGCGAGCAGCGACGCCATAATCCCGTTGCTTCGCCGCGCTGCCGTGGTCACCGCCATGCAGTGCAGCAAGGACGTCGCTGACGGCCTTGGCCCCTATGCCTTCAGAAGAAAACCGTTCCACACGCTGCTCATAGATTTGTCACGTTCGGAAGAACTGATATGGCAAGCCATCCACGATACGTCGCGGAACTGTATCAGGCAGGCTCTGCGATCGGCGTCACAAATTCTCGTCAATGAGCGCGTGGAGGAATCCCGGTGTCTGATCAATGAGTTCCTGGAACGCAGGCGATTTCGCCCTCCTGTTTCCTCCGCAGAGTGGCAGCAGATCGTTCAATACGCCGACGTATTCCTCGCGGATCACGGTGGCCAAGGCGTCGCAACTGCCGTCATTTTGGTCGATTACCCAACCCGGGCTCGTCTTCTCTTCGCCGCGACCGTTGAGCGTCTAGCCGCGCACAAACGGTTGGTTGGCAGCCTCAACCGGCTAATGTTCTGGCGTGCAATTACGCACTATAAGGCCGCCGGGATCAGATCCTTCGATTTCGGCGGCGTGGCGCTGGACAAGACCTCCCCTCTTTATTCCATCACGAAATTCAAAGCATCGTTTGGTGGCCAGCACATCATTGAGGATACAGTGCGGCTTGCGGGCAATCCACTGCTTCGGTCGGCGCTTCAATGGGCGCTCGCAGTGCGGTCGGGCCTCCGCGGATGTTGAGGCAAGCACTGAAGTCGTCCGTCCTTGTCGCTGGAAGACGCCTCGTGATGTCTGTGAAATGTCCGAGGGTCGTCGTCCTTTGCTATCATTCGGTCCATCCGAAAAAATTCTTTTCCGTCCCTCCGAATGTGTTCGAACGGCACCTAATATGGCTCAAGAAGCACTGCGATCCGGTTCCTTTTACAGGGGTGGCCGACCTTGCGTCGCGGTGCGACACTCTACAGCGCCATGCTGTCGCTATCACATTCGACGACGGTTACCGGGACAACTTCGACTTTGCGTTTCCACTGCTTCGGAAGCATGGTGTGCCGGCGACATTCTTCGTCACCATAGGTTTTCTCGAGCGTGATCCGTCCGTGATGGAGATTTTTCGCGTGCTCAGACGCGCCCGCGACGACGAGCTGCAGCCGCTCATGTGGGCGCAGGTCCGCGAAATGCGGCGAGCGGGGATGGAGTTTGGAACGCATACATACAGTCACCGCAATCTTGCAAGGATGAGCTCTACGGCGGTGGAAGCGGAAGGCACACGCTCGAAGCTGATACTCGAAGACCGCCTCGGGGAACGCATCACCACGATGGCATATCCATTCGGAGCGTGGGGGCGGCACTTCACCGGATCGACGATGGCAATTATGTCACGGATTCGCTACGAATACGCGGCGTCAACGGTGTTTCGAGCCGTACGCCCCACGGACTCACCGCTTGCGATCCCGCGGTTTTTCGCTGGGGACGGAATCGACCTTACTACGCTGCGGGACAAGGTATCGGGCGCCTGGGACATGCTGGGGTACGTACGGGAGAAAATGCCGTGGGTGGTGCGCGGCAGCGGTGGCGACTCATAGGCGCATGAGGGTCCTCCACTGGTACCCGGACTTCCTTGAGGCTGGGCCGAGTGCCGTTGCGAACACGATTCGGGAACTTGCGGCGGCGCAGCGCCGCCGCGGGGCGGACGTAGCCATCGCGGCGGCGACCCCGTTTCAGCGCCGGACCGAACCGCCCGCGCAGGGGGACAGCGCGATAACGGTGATTGAATGGCGCCCAACCTACATTCTCCGAGCGTTCGGTCAGTTCTTTCGCGGTGTCTCTAAAGTTGCAGGCCGAAAGCTCAGAGCCTACGAGCCAGACGTCGTTCATGTGCATGCGGGATTCAATCCAGACGGGCTGTGGGCTCCCCGGATTTTCAGCTGCCCGATCGTCCTGACTCCGCACGGGGCGTTTCATCCCCTCGTACTGCAGCGCGGCCGTGCGTCGGTCAAACAGGGTTACCTGCTCCTTGCCAAGCGATTGCTCTACCGGCGCGCGCGAGCCATCCACGCGCTCTGCCCTGTCGAGCGAGAGCAGATCCGCGATCTTCTCGGAGGCGCGCGGGTCTATTGCGCGCCGAACGGTTCGTCGCTGCGCACGCTCGATACGGGCATCCAACGAGAGGCATGGCCACCCGCGGGGGTTCGGTTTGTGTTCGTCGGTCGGCTTGATGTGTTCACCAAGGGGCTGGATATCTTGCTGGAGGCGTTGGCGTGTGTGGGAGTACGGTCAAACGGGCAGCCGGCGTCGCTGATCCTGGTCGGGCCGGGGCGCGGCGGGAGCATGGAATGGCTGCGACAGCGGTCGCAGGCTCTCGGCCTCACCGAGCGCGTGACGTTCGCGGGCGCACTGTCGAGCGCAGAGGTTGCGCGTACGCTTGCACGATCCGACGTGTATGTTCAACTCTCTCGTCATGATTGCTTCCCGCTGAGCCTCGCCGAGGCCCTTGTCTCTGGCTTACCAGCAATCGTCAGCCGAGGCGTGGGAACCACATCCTACCCAGAGATTGCATCACTGCCGCACGTTCGCATCGTGCCCCCTTCCGTGCACGGGGCGGCGGCCGCCATGGTGGATTGCGCACGCACGCTCGATCGCCTGCGCCTCCTCGCAAGTTCACACCAGGGATGGGTGCGCCACTTCCTGTCATGGGATCGAATTGCGCAGACCCACCTCGACGCGTACGAGGGTCTGCTTCCGGCGCCGCGCGTGGACGCAGGACTGGACGAGACCGTCGCATGCGAGGCGCGGGGCGCGGCAAGATGAGAATCTTGATTTTGCACAACCGCTACGCTCAACGGGGCGGTGAGGACGTCGTCGTGGCCCGCGAGCGAAACCTGCTGACGGGATTCGGCCATCAGGTGAAATTACACCTCGCCCACAACGAGGACATCGGCGGGGCCTGGGATCAGATTCGAGTCGGTTGTCGCGCCGTATATTCCACCGACGCACGGGAGCAGGTCGCCGCGGAAATCAACCGTTTTCATCCCGACGTGGTTCACGTTCACAATTTCTTTCCGGTGCTGACCCCGTCCGTGTACGATGCAGCTCGCACCGCAAAGATTCCCGTGGTACAAAGCCTCCACAACTACCGGCTCCTCTGTCTAAACGGTGTGTGCATGCGGAACGGTCACATCTGCGAGGACTGCCTGCGCCGACCGGTCCCCTGGCCCGGGGTCGTGCATGCCTGTTACCGGGGGAGCCGCCTCGCGAGCGGCGCGGCGGCTGCGATGCTCACGGCACACCGTGTGCTGCGGACGTGGACCGCCAAGGTCGATGTCTACGTGGCGCTCACGGAGTTCGGCCGCGACAAGTTTATCCAAGGCGGCTTGCCTGCCGACAAGATTGTCGTAAAGCCCAATTTCGTCGCGCCGGACCCCGGTCAGGGGGAAGGTCGAGGCGGATATGCGCTCTTCGTCGGTCGGATCGCCGCGGAGAAAGGGGTGAAAACGCTGCTCGCCGCTTGGCAGGTCCTCGGCGGGCGCATTCCCTTGAAAATCATCGGCAGTGGCCCACTCGGCTCCGAAGTCATGACAGCGTGCCACCGGACACCGGGAATCGAGTGGTTGGGCCACCTTCCTCCAGTGCGTGTGCGCTCTCTCATGAAAGAGGCGATGGTACTCGTGTGCCCGTCAATTTGGCACGAGCCGTTCGGCCTCGTGGTAGCCGAGGCTTATGCGGTAGGGTTGCCGGTGATCGCGTCCGGCATCGGGAGCTTGACGTCGCTTGTCCACCACGGCCGAACGGGCCTCCACTTCAGGACCGGAAGCGCCCGGGACCTGGCCGATGCGGTGGCATGGCTGGCGGGCCGGCCCCGTGAGCGAGCCGCCATGAGACGCGAAGCGCGAGCTGAGTTTGAGCGAACGTACACTGCGGAGCACAACTATCGCAGGTTGATGGAAGTCTACGCCAAAGCGACCGGCAACGCAGCGACGGCGTAACCGCAAAACCAAGCTGGTGGGGCTTCAGAATGTCGTCTTCGGCCGCTTCTCTTAAGATTCTCATTTCAGCGTACGCTTGTGAGCCTTTGAAGGGCTCCGAGCCCGGGGTTGGTTGGAATATGGCCCTCGCTGTTGCTCGGCATCACGACGTCTGGGTACTAACACGCGCAAACAATCGGAAGGTGATCGAGGCTGCCCTGCCTCACGATTCTCGAGTGTTGCGATTTGTCTACTACGACCTTCCGGCAACAGTGCGGTGGTGGAAACGAGCACCAGGGGGCGTTCAACTCTACTACTACCTGTGGCAGCTAGGAGCGTATTTTGTGGCCAGGCGGCTTCATCGTCGCCTTCATTTCGACATCGTCCACCACGTCACGTTCGGGAAATACTGGGTGCCGAGTTTTCTCGCGCTGCTACCAGTGCCTTTCATCTGGGGACCCGTGGGGGGCGGAGAATCCACCCCGCCGGGGTTCCGGGCGAGCCTCAGCCGCCGGGGCAGAATCGCCGAGGTTCTTCGCGAGATGGCGCGCTCGGTTGCGGAGCGCGACCCGTTTGTACGGTTGACAGCTCGGAGGAGCGGGATAGCGTTGGCCAAGACTCCTGAAACGGCGGCGAGGTTGATGGCCCTCGGCGCCCACCGCGTCCGCATCCTCTCCGAGGCCGGTCTCTGGCCCAAGGAGGTGGTGCCTTCCTCCCCCTGCCTCACAGATGCTGCGCACCCGCAACGATTCGTGAGCGCTGGCCAACTCAGGGACCTAAAGGGTTTTCACCTCGGTATTCGTGCCTTTGCCGCGGCCGGGCTCTCGGACGCGGAGTACTGGATCATCGGTGACGGTCCATCACGCCGCTACCTGCAGACCTTGGCGACCAGCCTCGGCGTGGCCGAACGCGTGCGCTTTTGGGGCTGGCTCACGCGGGACGAGACGCTGCGCCGGATACGAGAAAGTCAGGTGTTGATACACCCCACGCTCCACGACTCGGGAGGGTGGGTGTGCCTCGAGGCGATGGCTGCAGGCCGACCGGTGATTTGCCTGGATCTCGGAGGACCGGCCACGCAGGTGCCCCTGCACGCAGGGGTGCGTGTCCCCGCCCGAGATCCGGAGCAGGTGGTTGGCGACCTCGCGCGGGCGATGCGTCGGCTCGCCGACGACACCACCTTGCGAAGCTCGATGGGAAGGGCGGCACGGGCTCATAGCCGAGCCTTCCTTTGGGAATACAAGACCCTGCTCCTCGACGCACTGTACCGAGAGATCGCCCATGGATCTCGAGACGCACCAAACCCGAGCCGCCAGATCGTCAGCGCGCGTTAACGGCGCGGACGGGGAACCGCCGAGGAGCATTCGGCAACGCCCGGAGCACCGGTGGATCCTTGGCATGCGCGTCGACGTCACGAGCTACGTCGACGCCGTTCGCCGGGTGGCGGCCTGGACGCGAGATGGGGAAACGCGGTATGTGTGCGTGGCCACGGCGCACATGGCGATCGAGGCGCACGATTCGCCGGAGTTCCGCCGCGTTGTGAACCAGGCCGACCTGGTTACCCCAGACGGTATGCCCCTCGTATGGGGTCTCCGACTGCTCGGAGCGCGGGGCGCAACCCGCGTGTACGGTCCGGACCTCATGCTGCATATCCTGGAAACCGCAGCGGCCGAGCGATTGCCCATCGGACTCTATGGCGGTCGCCCCAGCGTGGTCGCGCGACTCGCCGGGGAAATCGCACGCAGATACCCGGGGCTGACTGTCGCGTTTTGTGAGAGCCCGCCCTACCGTCAAGTCACCCCGGATGAAGATCGCACGTGTGTGGAGCGGATCGAGCAATCCGGTGCCCGTGTGCTCTTCGTGGGCCTCGGATGTCCGAAGCAAGAACGATGGATGGGCGCGCATGCGGGACGCGTCCGGACCGTCATGATCGGGGTTGGCGCGGCGTTCGACTTCCTCGCCGGGGCGAGGTCGCAAGCGCCGGGGTGGATGCAGCGGGCAGGCCTTGAATGGTTCTACCGCCTTTGTTCCGAGCCCCGCCGCCTTTGGCGGCGGTATCTTGTGCACGGTCCTCGATTCGTTGTCTTGCTTGCAGTGCAATTGCTCGGCACGCGGCTCCGCCGCACGAACGCGCGGACGCGCTGACGTCCCGGCATGAACCATCGCTGCTCTTAACGCTCTCGGCCGTACAAATATCAAACTCCAGGGAGGAAGCTCAATGGCAACGCATGTGCTCGTAACCGGCGCGGGGGGTTTTATCGGGCATCACCTGGTAAAGTACCTGGCCGCAAACGGGTATCACGTGCGCGGGGTGGACGTACACCACCCCGTATACGAACCGACGGCTGCCGCCGAGTTTGCCATATTGGATCTTCGACGGCCCGACGACGCGCTATGCGCTGTGCAAGGCATCGACGAGGTCTACCATCTGGCCGCCGATATGGGAGGCATCGGGTACATCACAGCGTCTCACGCCGACATCGCACGGAACAACGCGCTGATCAATCTTTCGATGTTGGAGGCGGCCCGCGCCACCGGAGCGCGACGCTTCCTCTTCTCGTCCTCGGCCTGCATTTACCCAGCCTACCGTCAGTCGGATGCCGACATCCCGCCGCTACGAGAAGAGGATGCCTACCCAGCCGAGCCCGAGGAAGGCTACGGATGGGAAAAGCTCTTCGCGGAAAAACTCTGCCAATACTATCGCGAGGACCACGGTTTGGAGATGCGCATCGTCCGTTTTCACAACGTCTATGGTCCCCTCGGTGCATACGATGGCGGCAAGGAAAAGGCGCCGGCCGCCATCTGCCGGAAGGTCGCGCTTACCCGGGATGGTGATGAGATCGAGGTTTGGGGCGACGGCAAGCAGACGCGTTCTTTCATGTACGTGGGCGATTGTGTCGAGGGCATTCATCGCCTCATGCGCTCTGAGTATCCTCATCCAGTCAACCTCGGCACCGACGTATGCGTGACCATTGACCAACTGGTGGACCTCGTGGCTGGTATCGCGGGGAAATGCGTAAAGAAGCGGTTCGACACATCCAAACCGCAGGGAGTCCGAGGCCGGAACAGCGACAATACGCGACTTCGCAAAGTGCTCGGGTGGGAACCACAGACGTCTCTGCAGCAAGGGTTGACCTCAACCTACCATTGGATCGACACCGAACTACGGCGCCGCAGCACCGCGCTGCCCGCCGGGAAGTCCGCGTAGCTCCTTCGGAGGTCGGGCTGCGAGGCCGCGGTCCGACTCCCATCTTTCGCCTGCAAGAGCTCCACGTGGCTGCCGTGAGGAGGGTCCCGCGCTTATGCTGCGTCGGTTCGGACCAAACTACATGGTGCTCGTGTACGTCCTCGACCTATCGGCCAGCATGCTGGCCTTGTGGGCGGCTCAACACCTACGGCTACGCCTTCATCTGTCCACCCCAATCTCACCGGAGGGCGCCGCCGTCCCCCTGCATGTCTACGCCTTCGTCATGCTCGTCTTCGCCGTGATCTTCCCGCTGGGCGGTCTCTACGATTCGAGGCGAATCGTGCGGGCCGTGGATGATGCTGCGAGGGTATTGTCCTGCACCGCCATCTCGAGCCTCTTGCTGGCCGGCATCCTCTACCTATCCTACCGCGAAGTGTCGCGCCTGGTCTTCCTCTACTTCGTCGGAGGGGTTACAGTGCTGTTGCTGGGCCATCGAGGTGCCCTGCGCGCCCTCTATCACGTCGTTCAGGATCACGTTGGAGCGCCCGTGCGGGCACTCATCGCCGGAGCGGGATCTCTGGGCACGCAGGTCGCGCGAATCCTCGTATCGTCCGGGGTGACCGTTGCTGGCTTCGTCGACGATGACGCCGCCAAGCGGAGCGCTGTTGTCGAGGGATTGCCGGTTTTCTCCGACCTCGCCGGGCTCCCGGAGGTCGTCGGCCAACAAGGGGTCACCGACGTCATCATAGCGCTGCCGTACCGGGGCCAGAACCGACTCCCCGATCTTTTGGTGTCGCTCTGGAGGCTCCCGTTGCGAATCTATATGATCCCCGAGCTCTTTGACCTCGGATTTGCCCGTGCGAGGGTCGATTACCTCGGCGGCATCACGATGATGGGACTGCGCGAACCTGTAATCGACGGCTTTCAGCGGGTGGCCAAACGGCTGATGGACGTGGCACTGGGTACCGTAATTCTTCTCGCAGCAGTTCCGCTCTTGGTCGCGATCGCCGTGGCAATCCGCCTGGAGTCACGGGGACCGGTATTGTTCCGGCAACAGCGCGTGGGAGAAAATGGGCGCCCGTTCACGATGTACAAGTTTCGGACGATGGTGCACGATGCGGAAGCACGTCAGCGCGAAGTCAATGCACATACGGGATCAGGCGCCGTCATCCATAAGAGACCCGACGACCCGCGAATCACGCGTGTCGGGCGATTCTTGCGCCGCTTCAGCCTCGATGAGTTGCCGCAGTTGGTGAACGTCCTACGCGGCGACATGAGCCTCGTTGGACCACGACCCGAACTACCATGGATCGTTGCGACGTACGCTCCCTGGCAGCACCAAAGGCTGGCAGTACCCCCAGGGATGACATCGTGGTACGTCGTGAACGGGCGCAGCACGATCCCCATGCACCTGAACACCGCCGAGGACCTTCGATACATTCGAGACTACTCGCTCCTGCAAGACGTCAAGATCCTGTGGAAGTCGGTAGGCGCGGTGATCCGAGGCCATGGAGCGTTCTAGCGGCAAGGCGCGGTTCCCGATCGAGGTGCTCGGCCGCCTGGTGGCCAACCGGGAGGTTACGTACTGCGTGCTCCACGGATGGGACCACTCGGCGGCATGCCGGCCGGGCGACGCGGACGTGGCGATGTCGTTTGAGGATCTCGTGAGAATGGAACGTCGCCTTCAGGGCATGACGAACGTACGAGTGGTGCAACTCTTCCAGCACGAGCACTCCGGCTACTACTTCGTGCTGGCCGTGAGGGAATCGGGTGCCGTTCACTTAACCGCTATCGACGTGGCCGTCGACTACCGGCTCGGCGGACGCATCTTCTTCACCGGCGAACAGTTGCTTCAGGACAGTCGGCAAGTCAACGGCATTCGTGTGGCAGCTCCGGGTGTCGAGCTTGCCTACCTCCTGACGAAGAAGATCTCCAAAGGCAAGCTGCCGGGCCATCAGAAGGCACGCCTCCAGGTCCTATGGCAAACGCTCGGTTCAGCGGGCCCGGCCGTCGCGCGCACTCTGTTCGGGCATCGCTGGGGGGACCGGGTTGGCGCATGGTTGTCCGCGGGTGACTGGTCGGCGCTGGAGCGCGCGCTCGGACGGCTTCGGCGGGCGCTCCGGTGGCATTCGCTCACGCAGGATCCTCTCGCACCGGTTCGCTACTGGGCTTCTGAAATCCGGCGCCTCTGCAGGCGGTGGCTTCGCCCCACGGGATTCACGGTGGCGGTCCTGGGACCTGATGGATCCGGAAAGAGCACGCTGATCGATCGTCTCGAGGAGCAACTCGGCACCGCGTTCCGTCATACGGCGGTGTTCCACTGGCGTGCTCCTCTTCGGCGCGCGACTCCTCGCGCTTCAATTACCAACCCACATGGCCGACCTTGCCATCCGCTGTGGCTCTCGATCCTCAAAATCTGGTACTGCGTGCTTACATACCGCCTCGGCCAAGTGCTCGTCGTGCGCCCTCGCCTTGTTCGCTCCACACTGGTACTCTTCGATCGTTATTACGATGACCTGCTCGTCGATCCGCGACGCTATCGGTATGCGGGGCCGCTGTGGCTTAGCGCTGTCCTGAGGCGGTTCGTGCCACGCCCGGATCTCCTGTTGGTCCTCGACGTGCCGGAAGACGAACTACTCCGTCGGAAGCGCGAGGTGTCGCGAGAGGAACTCATACGGCAACGGGCCGCCTATCGGCGGTTGGCTCGGGCGTCACCCGGCGCAGTGCTGCTGGACGGCTCGCTCGCCGCCGACGAAATCGCTCGCCGAGCGCGGGATGTTGTGCTTGACTGTCTCGGTCGGCGCTACCGAAATCGGCGTCGCGTGTGGTTTGGGAACAGCGACGCCGGCACGCTGGCGTGGATCGCCGCAGCGCTCGGTTCATCTCATCCAGCTACGGTCCCGACGCTCCGCTATGGCGCGGCACCGAGGTCGCATGAGAGACCGGCGTACCGCTGGCTTTCTCTGGGAGACGGACGCGGCTACTTGTTTCCTGTGGAACCCGTCCAGGCCGCGACGAAGTGTTTGGAGCTCTATAATGCGCAGGCCGTCCGCGCGCGGCTTGTGAAACAGACCGTGGGGATGGGGATCCGCCTTGGCCTGGGGCGGTTCGTCTTGCCCACGGTGTACTTAGCTTCGCGGAACGACAACTCGCACGACGGCTCACCTGACATTCTTGACCCCTCGTTGCTGCGGCAGTTGGAGCGCGTGCTTGGTCACGAGGATCTGCGCATTGCCATCTCCGCAGGCACCCCCGGCCGTCACCGCAAGCTCACCCTATTGGCAGTGAGGCGGGACGGCCCGCCGCTGGCCTATGTCAAACTGGGGTCGGACAGCACGACGAACATGCTGGTTCAGCGCGAGGCCGACACATTGGAGCGTCTGTCGCGTCTTTCGTATCGCGGGATTACGGTTGCCCGGCTCCTGCACGCCGGGTGGTGGAATGGGCGTTACATGTGCGTGCAGTCCCCGCTGACGCCGGTCGGCGCACCTGCACTGCGCACGCTTACACCCCAATGTCTTGACGTGGTCCGTGATCTCGCCAGGCTTCACGCAGAGTCGATGCGATTGGCCGAGAGCGCATTCGGACGCACCCTGTCAAGGCAGATCGAGATGGTGCCGAATGCGCACCACCGGGATGTCCTACGCCGAGGCCTCGCCCAGGTAACAGCGTGGCTGGGCGAGACACGGCTTCCCTTTCATCTATGCCACGGAGACTTCACCCCCTGGAACATCAAGTGTGGACCGCACGGCTTGCTCATCTTCGACTGGGAGTACGCTGATTGGTCCGGCCCGCCCGGTCTGGACGCTTTCCATTTCATCTACGAGACCATGCGACTCCTTGAGAAGCGGCGACCCAGCGAGATTTACGGCGCGCTGCTCCGAGACCCCCGCCTGCTCGCACATCTCGACGTGCACTTCGGCGCGCTGGGCCTCACCCATGTGCCCCGGACGCCGCTCTGGCTTCTATACCGGATAAGCCATCTCGCGCAGGCTGCGATCTTCGAGGAAGGGCCTGCCTTCGATGAAATACGCGCGCTGGCCGAAACGCTGGACGCGACAGTAGCGACATCAGCCGTTCGATGCTGACAACCCGCATGCACAGCTCGGGCGAGCGGCGTGCCCGGCACGCACGCTCGCCTGCGCCTAGCCGATGCTGGAGTGTGAGGTAAGGACCGTGGCCGTGGCCGATCGGTCGACCATATCCGTCGCCGTGCTCTTCGGAGCGTTTGCCTTGCTCAGCGTCTTGGTGGGGGCGACGCTGCCCATCTCCATCCTTGCACTCACCGCCATACTCAGTGCCGCCGGGGCACTCGCCATGATGGCTCTTCCACCGTATCTGTGGGCCGCGGCGGGGCTGCTCTTGGCCATCCTCTCGCGTTCCCTTGCAGGCTTTGCCCATCCCATCGTAAATTTCTTGCACTTTCCACTCGTGCTCGGCGGCGCACTCCTGACTGTCCTACAGCCAACACGAGGGACGACGGCCAATAAGCTCGGCCGCGGAATTATCTTGTTGCTCGCTTGGTCGTGGCTCTCTTGGTGGCTCAATGGGGGCGACGTGCTGAAGCCCTACCTTGCATGGTTCGTACTGGCAGAACCATTCCTTCTCGTCTACACGCTGCTTAAGGCAAACCTGACCGCGAGCGCACGCGCGGGACTCTGGACGCTGGTACTGGCGCTCGTGTTGGTTCAGCTCCCGGTCGCCGCGTGGCAGGCGCTCAGACACGGCTTGGGAGACCCGGTGGCCGGTACGGTGGGCCGGTGGGATGTGCTTGGCGCTGTCACCATGCTGGGCGTGCTGATCTTCATCGTGCGCATCCAGAACGAGCCCAGGGGCGGACGACGACTTGTTCAGATCGCGTGCCTTGGTGCCCTGTTCGTTGTTCCGATCCTAGCCGGCGGGAAGAGTGCCTTCGGCATCAGCATAATCGGTGTGCTGTACCTCGTGGGTAGGCGAATAATTCGCAACCCGGGCCGTACGCTCCCAATCGTGCTCGTCAGCGCGATGTGCTTAGGCACTGCCGCCCTCGCAGCTCCTTTTCTCAGCCAGGCGCTCGACCGTGCCATCGTCTTCTACTACTTGTCCCGCAAAGCCGACGCGTTGACCTTGTTCATGGCTTACGCTCGGACGTCGCCGACGACGTGGCTGATCGGGCTCGGACCCGGCAACACGTTCAGCAGGGTGGCACTGCTTGCACCAGGAGGCCTGGTGAACGACTACTCGCCCGTCGCATGGCTGGCGCTGTCCCTGACACCGATCACCCGGGCAGCCATCGCAGCCACGTTTTCGGGAGGATATCTTGCCGCAACATCGTCCATCTATCAGATTTGGTCCAGTTGGGCAGGCGTACTCGGAGACCTAGGCCTCATTGGGGTCGCCATCTACGCGTCCTTGTGGTGGAGACTCTGGAAATGTGTCGGGCGGGTCCACATCGGCCCCGGCGCCTGCGCGCGGGCCGTTATCCTCGTCAGCATGCTCCTTGGTGCCTTCTACGACTGGCTGGAGGAGCCGGCGTTTATCCTGATGGCCGCGTTTGTCGTGGGGCTGAGCGCCGCCGAGGCGACGTCTCAGTCCACGAGAGATGAATCCGCTCGGAGTCCGAGAGTGATGTGAATCGGCGGACTGCCTTGCCTTTCGAGAGTACGAAAACGCTCACACACGGAGGGGCGGGGATGCGCGAGCTGAGGGAGGATGGTGAGCCCGGCTCGATGGTGTTGCGCTGTGTCGCACGCGTGGCAAGTGTCACCCTCACGCTCGAGCGGCGCTTGATGTACCTCATCGTGGAAGGCGGCCGCGGAGCTATTCCTTTCCACGATCTGACCGGTGAGCTCGCTCTCATGGCGAGGGATCTTCGCCGGTGTTACCGGCAGCTCGCCGAGGTACAGGGGCGTCGTGATCTCGACTTCAACGCGACCCTGAGGGTCGAGGAATTGGATCGACGCTGCCTATGGCTGTATCGGAAGGCGAATTTTGAACATCTGTTCTTCTCCAAGCTCCATCTCGAAGCAGAGCTTCGGAGCTTCATTCCCCCGGAAGCTTTTGAGATCTACGAAGAGCTCACCCAGGCTGAGGAGCGGGAGCGACAACTCCTGAGCGAAGATGACCAAGCACTCAAGACGCGGATGCTGGACGAGAGCCAGAGCGACTGGAACTAATCTCCACGCCACTATTGCACTACCAGGTAGGTCCACCGGGGAGCGGAACCTGGGCGAGGCGTGACGGTTGCGATGACAAATGCGCCGGTAGTCGACGACGACACATATGCGCCGGCCGATGCCGCGGCCGCGTTGGCTGCTGTTAGCATGACGGCGGGCGGCCTATCATACGCTTTCTTGAAGGTAATCTGAATCCGACCGGGTCCCGAGGGGGTGCCGAGAGTCGCGATGGTGCCCTTGACATCCGTACCTTCGGAGATCGTGCATGCTGTGATACCGGGAACCGACGCCACACACCCGGGCGCAGGGCCCGAGGACGCGACGTGGACGCCCGGGCCAAGGGACACCATTGACGGCCCAACGGAGGCAACCAGATGGCCGGCACCGTCCTTCCAGTCCTGCAAATCTGCCATCTGGGGGGACACGCCCCGGATCGTGAGCGGCACGATGGAGGGCCCGTACGGCGCCATGGTTTGGGCGCCGACCCCATCAAGAGAAAACCCGGTGGTCTGCCACCGTTGCAGCGCGCCGGAATCGTAGATGACCACCATGTCCCGAGCGTCGTAGGCAACGTCGCGCTTGAGGCTGCCGTCGACGATCAGATCCGGGTAGCCGGCGACGGCTATCTGGTCGAGGTACACCGCGGCGCTCGTATTGACGATGTGCACCACCGCGCTTCCGGGCTGGGCGTGAGCGGCCGCGGAGATGTTATCGAGGTACGCTGTGGCGCCGTTGAGGGTGTCCAGTTCGACGATGTAGGGTTGTCGGCCGCGCGTGTCGATCTCGGCCTTGAGCGTCGAAATGTGGAACGTTTCCTCACGCGACCCGGCATTCTTGATCCGGATCAAGGCAAACCGGTTGTCATCGCCTGAGATCGCATTGACGAAGACGGACTCCCACACATCGCGGGAGGTCCGCTGCATGTCGAGACCATAAGTTCCGTTGCCAAATAGATGCAAGTCTTGCAGGAACGGAGTCGTGCCGCCCCGGCGCAGAACGATCCCCGCCTCAGGGAAATTACTTACAAGCACCCGTGTGATCGAAAACCCTTCCCCGGTACGCGCGTTGACGTCGATGCCGCTTCCCTTGGTGTCGGTGGTCGGCGTGGCTTTCTCGAGCTGAAAGTTGCGGAACTCGGACCAATGCCAATACGCCGTCGGGGGGAGCGTTTCGGGATCATTTACAATCGCCGATTCGTTTACCGCGCTTCGCTGAATGAGCACCGAAGCGGGCGACTGCGTCTCTCCCATGCCTACTCCCCAAATGCTGATCCCGGGACGGACTTTGAGCTGTGAAATGAGGTAACGCCCTGGTGGGAGAAAAACAACCCCAAGCGTCGTCCTGAACGAGTTGATCGCGGCCTGGATCGCCGCGGTGTCGTCCGTGGTACCGTCTCCTTTGGCTCCGAAACGTCTTGCGTCTGCCCAGGCTGCGGCCGGTGGAGCATCCTCGGCGGCTGCTTTCCATACGCGCGAACCGTGCTTGACATCCATGCTCTCCAAACCGTACAAGGTCGAGCAGATTGCTATGAGAACAGCGATGACGGCAGGACCGCGCGGCATGGCGCCACCTCCTAATCATGGGAACTAACTAACACACGGACCACATCTGCCAGGACAAAGTCGTCAGAGATTAGTTCGGAGGCAGCAAGAACGGTGCCGGGACACCTTGGCTGATCGAAGACAGGAATGGCTCCGCCGTGCCCGCACCGGTTCCGCCAAAGAGAACTCACGGCGGATCCTCGAGCCGGCTCGCCCCGACGCGACTGGGATGACGTGCGCTTTTGCGGTTACGATCGAACTCTTACGCCGTCAGCAACGGGTCCCCTGCTCGCAGAGCCCGCATACGGTGCGACTTTAAGAACCGCGGTAGTGGATCAGTGCTGCGCTGCCGGTGGCGGCGGCGCACCGCCCGTGCCACCCCGCCGCCCGCGCCGACGCCTCCGGCGTTTCCGCGGAGGCGTCGCGGCGCCCGGTCCCTCACCCGCCGCCGGCGGTGGGGCGGCGGGTCCCTGACCTCCCGGCCCAGGCCGCGCCACGTGGGATGCGCTCCTCGCGGCGTCGCCCGGATGTCGCGGCCGTGGGCGCGGCCCCGCGACCGGCGGTGACGGTTGCGGCACTGCGGGCGGCTGCGTGGCGTGGCCGCCCGCGGGCGCTTCACGGGTCCCATCGGGCGGCGACGCCGAGGACGTGTGCCCATCCTCGCGCGCGTGCACCTCGGGAAAATCCAGCGGCTCTTCGTCCGGCGCCGCCGCCTCGCCCAGGGTCGTGCTGACGGCCGTTCCCTTGGCCAGCAGCCGGCGCCCGGGCGACTTGCGTTCGGAGGCATGCTTGATACGGTCCAGCATCCGCTCCAGGAACTGCACGAGAAACTGCCGCGCCGCCGCGTCGCTCATCATCGCGATGCCCGGATCCGCATCGATGCGATAGGCGACCTCGACGCCGTCCTCGCCGCTCCGGAGCGTGCAGCGCCCGGAGAACGCGCGCAGTGTGCCCAGCACCTGCGTGAACTCCAGCGACGAGGGCGCCCGCGACGAGACCCGGAGCAAGAACTCCGCGGGCAATCCCGCAAAGTAGCCCCGCAGCGAGACGAGCTGCGCGCCGCCGCGCTTCTCCACGACCTCGGCCACCATCCACAACGGTCCACCGTAGCGCGCCATCGCTTCCGGCGGCACCAGGTGGCTGAAGACGTGCTCCATGGAGGCGCGGATCACCCGCCGCGCCTCCACGGCGAGGACGGGCGGGGCCGGCACGGCTATGACGCGAGCTCCCGTCTCATGCGCGCGGTGCCCTCCACCATGGCACGCAGCTTGGCGACCGTCTCGTCCGCCGTGCGGGTCTTGAGCCCGCAGTCCGGGGACACGTAGATCTGCTCCGCCGGGATGACCTCCAGCGTCCGGCGGATGCCGTCGGCCACCTCGTCCGCCGACTCGGCGCGATGGCTGTGCGCGTCGACCACCCCGAGGCCGATGTCCTTGGTGAAGCGCGGTGACCGGAATGTCTCGAGGAGGGCGTAGTCGTCGTTCTTTAGCGCGAGATCGATCTGTCGCACCGCGAGCCGCAGCATCGCCGGGTAGATCCGCGGCACGTCGCCATAGCAGACGTGCGTTACCGTGTACGCGTTGAGGCCCCGCGTGACGATCTCCATCGCTTCGACCGCCAGCTCGAAATCTTCCTCAGGACGCGTGTGGATCGCGGGCTCATCGATCTGGATGTAGCGCGCGCCCGCCCGCTCGAGGTCCGCGGCCTCGTCATGCACCGCGCGGGCCAGCTCCAGGACGAGCTCCCGCCGCGTCGGATAGTATTCGTTGAACGACCACTCCGCGATCGTGTACGGCCCGGTCAGCATGCCCTTGACCGGACGCGCGGTGAGCCCCTGGGCAAACCGGAACCAGTCGACGGTGAGCGGCCCGCGCCGCCCGACCGGCCCGATGACGGCCGGCTTGGGGTAGTAGCGGTTCCCGTACGAGCGCACCAGGCCGGCGATCTCGAACCCGTCCATCTGGTCCGCGAAGAACGCGACCATGTCGCCCCGGTACATCTCGCCGTCGACGAGGATGTCGAGGCCGATCTCCTCCTGAAGGCGGATCCATTCTTCCGTCGCCTGCCGCTCGAGCCGGCGCAACTCGGCCGGATCCAACTGTCGCCGCGACACCTTGCGCCGCGCCTCGAGCAGGTACGGCGGTTTTGGGAGGCTGCCGACCGTCGTCGTGGGAAACGCCGCCGCCATCATGCCGCGCCCTCCTTGGCCAGCCGTACACCCGCCACGAGCGCGTCGAGCTTGCGCCGCGCGACCCGGCGGGGCAGGAATTCCAGGCCGGCGCTCGGTCCGACGTGGAGCGCGGCGGCCGGCACGAGCTCCATCGCCCGGCGGCACGCCTCCGCGACCTGCTCCGGCGTCTCCAGGCGGGTGTTGCGGGCATCGAGCACGCCCAATCCCAGCTCCTTGGTGAACTTGGCCTGGCGCAGCACGTCCCAGTTGCGCGCCCGGCCGGCGACGAAGTCCAGCCCGATCACGTCCACGGGCAGATCGAGCATGGCCGGGTAGAGTCCCTCCACGTGGCCGAAGTACGTGTACAGCGCGCGCCGCGTCCCCACGCCCTCCCACAGCACGTCCATGGCCCGGCGAAACAGGGGCAGGGCGTCCCGGTGGATGAGCAGCGCGGGCTCGTCCACCTGGATCATCGGCGCGCCCGCCGCCGCAAGCGCGCGCAACTCGTCATTGAGCGCGCGGGCCAACGCCATCACGACGCGTTCCAGCCCGCCGCCGTGATCGTCGCGGCTCATGGCCGCGAGCGTCAGCGGGCCCGTCACCACCGGCTTCACGGGACGCTCGCTGTGCGCCGCCGCGAACGTAAAGTCCGCGACGGAGATCGGCGCCTGCCACGTGACCTCGCCGGTAACCACGGGCTGCCGGTAGTACACGTTGGTGTCGAAATACCGCTGCAGCCCATTGATCGTGAACCCGTCGAGGCCCCGCGCAAAATACGTGAGCCCGTCCTCCCACCGGATCTGGCCGTCCGTCACGACGTCGATCCCGGCATCGGCCTGCTCGCGCAGGACCTCCGCCGTGACGTCGTCCTCGATCCGGCGGAGGTCGGCCGCCGAGATCTCGCCGCGCTGCCGCTTCTCGACGCTGGTCCGCCACCGTCCCGGCGCCGGGGGATCCGGGATCTTCGGATAACTGCCCACAACCGTGGTCTGCAACCGCCCGCACCTCCAGCGTTATCGAAGCAGCTCGCGCGCGATGATCAGGCGCTGCACTTCGGAGGTGCCCTCGCCGATCTCGCACAGCTTCACGTCCCGGTAGATCCGCTCCACGGGATAGTCTTTGATAAACCCATAGCCGCCGTGGATCTGCACGGCGCGGGACGCCGCCCGCGCCGCCGCTTCCGAGGCGAAGAGCTTGGCCATGGAGCTCTCCCGGCGGTACGGACGTTCCCGCCACGCCGCGTCGGCGGCCTGCATCACCAGCAGCTCGGCGGCGTCCAACTCCACCGCCATGTCCGCGACCATCCACTGGATCGCCTGGAACTCCCCGATCGCGCGGCCAAACGCCCGGCGCTCCCGCGCATACGCGATCGACGCGTCGAGCGCCGCCCGCCCGAGCCCGAGCGCGAGCGCGCCGATGCCGATGCGGCCGCCCTCCAGCACCCGCATGGCGTCCCGAAATCCCGCGCCCGGCGCCCCCAGCATCTGGGAGTCCGGCACCGCGCACTCCTCCAGGATCACCTCGCAGGTGTCGCTGGACCGCATGCCGAGCTTGTCCTCGTGCTTCCCGACCCTGAGCCCGGGCGTCCCGGCCTCCACGATGAACGCCGAGATGCCCCGGTGCCCTGCGGCCGGATCCGTCCGAGCCATGACGACGTAGACACGGCCGATGCTCCCCTGGGTGACGAAGACCTTCGTCCCCGACAGCACCCACCGGTCGCCCCGGCGGTCGGCGCGGGTCGCGAGCGCGCCGGCATCACTGCCGGATCCCGGCTCCGTCAAACACCACGCGCCGAGGACCTCCCCCGAGGCGAGCCGGGGAAGGTACGCGCGCCTCTGCGCCTCGTTGCCCGCGCGCACAATGTGGCCCGTGCACAGCGAGTTGTGCGCCGCGACGCTGAGCGCGACGCCGCCGTCGCCCCATGCCAGGGCTTCGATCGCGAGCGCCATGCTCACGGTGTCGATGCCGGCGCCGCCGTAATCGGCGGGCACCGTCATGCCCCACAGGCCGAGCGCGGCCAGCTTGGGAACGAGGGCCAGGGGAAACGTCGCCTCGGCGTCCCACCGCCGCGCGTGAGGCCGGATTTCCGCCGCCGCGAACTCACGCACGGTACGGTGCACGAGCCGTTGGTCCTCGGTATACTCGAAGCGCACCGTCTGCCCCCGCTCACTCACCGCGACGCGCATACGCGCCGCGACGGCCGGTCAAACAAAAAGCCTCCCATGGCTTCCATGAGAGGCTCAGGGTTCCTCTCGCTGCCGAGTCGAGCGGCTCAGAACGGGACGGCTTCGACCGCCTTGATCTCGGGCACCTGCTCGCGGAGCATGCGCTCGATGCCGGCCTGCAGCGTCATCATCGAGTACATGCATCCGACGCACGAGCCGGCAAGCCGGATCTGCACGACCCCGTTGACGATGTCAACGAGCTCGATATCGCCGCCGTCCGCCTGCACGTGCGGGCGGATCGTGTCCAGTACCTGCTGGACCCGATCCTGCAGCCCCGTATCCTCGGACACGGCCTGCGATGCCGTCTGGTCCATCGCCGTCCTCCCGGCTACGCGCGCGTCTCTTCCGTCTCCCCGCACGGCTGGGCTTCGCCCGCGTCATCGCGCGTCTTGAACGAATGCCCGCACCCGCACGTGGAGACCGCGTTGGGGTTGCGGATCGCGAATCCAGTCGCCGTGACGGAGCTGACGTAGTCGATCTCCGCGCCGTCGAGCAGGCGTGAACTCGTCTTGTCCACGAGCACGCGCACCCCGCCGCGATCGATCACATGGTCATCCGTCTCGGGCGCGGAATCGAACGTCATGCCATAGGAGAAGCCGTCGCAGCCGCCCTTCGTGATGAAGACCCGAAAATACAGCCCGCTCTCGTCCTGCTCGGCCAGCAGCTCCTTGAGCTTGGACACCGCCCGGTCGGTTACGGTAATCATGCAACAGGCCTCCTCGCGCCGCGGCCTCGCGGCGCACTCAAATTGTACGCAGGCCCCAACGCTTTGTCAAACAAGCCCCGGCGTGCTACTCCGTGGGGAGCCGCGCGTTGGACCACGCCAGGATGCCGCCCTTGAGGTTCACCGCCTTGGCGTAGCCGGCGCTCCGCAGCATCGTCACGATCTTGCCGCTTCGCCCGCCCGACCGGCAGTAGACGATCGCGGGACTGTCCGCGTCGATCTCCCGAAGCCGCATCGGGACCTCCGCCATGGGGATCAAGCGGCACCCGGGGATGTGCGCGTCCTCGTACTCCCACGGTTCCCGCACGTCGATCAGCTGCACCGCGCCATCGGCGATGAGGGCCTGGGCTTCCTCCGCCGAGATCTCGGGGATCGGCCCGGCGGCCGCCGCGCTCCGATCGTGCGCCGGCATGCCGCAAAACTGCTCGTAGTCAATCAGCTCGTGGATGGTCGGATGGTCCCCGCAGATCGGGCACTCCGGATTCCGGCTCCACCGGACGGCCCGCGTCTCCCCCTCCAGCGCGTCGAAGATGAGCAGCTTGTTCGCCAGCGTCTCGCCGACGCCGAGCAAGATCTTGAGGACCTCGAGCGCCTGCCGCGCGCCGGCAAACCCGCACAACGCCCCCAGGATGCCGCCCTCGGCGCAGCTCGGCACCGCACCCGGGGGCGGCGGCGTCGGGAAGAGGCAGCGGTAGCACCCGCGTCCCGGCAGGAACGTCGTCGCCTGCGCCTCCCACTTCAGAATGCTCGCGTCCACGAGGGGCTTGCCGAGCAGCACGCAGGCATCGTTGACGAGGTAGCGCGTGGGGAAGTTGTCGCTCCCGTTCACCACCACGTCGTACTCGCGGATGATGTCGAGCGCGTTGGCGCTGGTCAGCACCGTCTGGTACGGCACCACGGTGACCTCGGGGTTGACGCCCGCGAGCGTGCGCTGCGCCGACGCCGTCTTGTCCTGGCCCACCGCCTGGGTCGTGTGCAGGATCTGGCGGTGGAGGTTGGACAGATCCACCCGGTCGCCGTCCACGATGCCGATCGTGCCCACGCCGGCCGCGGCGAGATAGAGCGCGACCGGCGACCCGAGCCCGCCCGCGCCGATCGCGAGCACCTTCGCGCGCAGCAGCCGCGACTGCCCTGTGATGCCGACTTCCTCCAGGATCAACTGGCGCGCGTACCGCTCCATCTGGGTCGCGTTCAACACCGGCGGCGTTGTCCGCGTCTGTGTGGTCCCGATCGTCGCCATCCGCCCCTCCACGCCTTGTCCCGTGATCACGCCCTCGACCGCGTCGTCCATACCATAGGATCCGCGGCCCCGGCGTGTCAAGGAAGCCCGCCGTGCCGCTCCGGCCTCCCGACGCCCCGCGCTCCCGCGTCTACCCAGTGCAACGCCGGGGATCCGGCCGGCCTTCCCGCGGACGGCCTCCGCCGCCGCGCCGGCCGTGGCGCACCGCGGTCAGGTCGCGGCCGCCACCGCCTGTTCGTCCGCGTGGTAGCTGCTGCGCACGAGCGGGCCCGACTCCACGTGGCGAAATCCCATCCGTAGCCCCTCGCGCTTGAGCGCGGCGAACTCGTCCGGATGGTAGTAACGCGCGATGGGCGCGTAATCCTTGCCGGGACTCAGGTACTGACCGATCGTCAGGATGTCGCACGATACCGCGCGGAGGTCGCGCATCGTGGCGTGGACTTCCTCGACCGTCTCCCCGAGCCCGACCATCATGCCGCTCTTCGTCAGTCCCCGGCGCGCCCAGGCCTTCGCGCGCGCGAGGAGGTCGAGCGAGCGGCGGTAGTTGCCGCCCCGCCGCACGTCGCGGAACAGCCGCGGCACCGTCTCGATGTTGTGGTTCAGGATCTCAGGTTCCGCCTCGAGCACGGCGCAGAGCGCCGCCGCGTCGCCCTTGAAGTCCGGGATGAGCACCTCCACGGAGCATCCCGGCGCGAGCTCCCGGATGCGGCGGATCGTCCGGGCGAACATCCCGGCGCCGCCGTCCTTGAGATCGTCGCGGTCGACGGACGTGACGACCACGTGCCGGAGACCCATCCTGGCTACCACGGCGGCGACCCGGTCCGGCTCCTGCACGTCGAGCTCCGTGGGGAGCCCGTGCGCAATCGCGCAGTACGCGCAGTGCCGCGTGCAGACGTTCCCCAGGATCAGGAACGTCGCCGTCTTGCGCTCCCAGCAGTCGCCGATGTTGGGGCACCGCGCCTCCTCGCAGACCGTGTGCAGCGCCTCCGTGCGCATGACCCCGACCAGCTCGCGAAAGTTCGGGCCGCTCGGCAGCCTCACCTTGAGCCATTCCGGCCGGCGTTCAACGCTCATGAATGCTCATCCCTATATCCTTTCCCCAGCGCATCATCGCATTACTTCGGCGAGGGCTGGTGCCGGGCGGACCTGTCCTCCGCTCCACTATGCCTGCGGCCCGAGCCAGAGCGCCCGACGCCTGCCAATGCCGTGCCTTCGCCTCGTCTGCAGCGCAAGTAAAGCAACGCCACGCAGTTGTGAGCATCGCGGGCGTCGAACGCCCTGGGCCCACGGGCGTGAACCAGTACGCGCCTACGGCGTGAGCCAGGACGTCCGGCCAGGCCCGCCCGTCTACCCTCGTCGCACATACGAGACGCTGCACTAGGAAATCAAAACTCCGGGGAGTCGCCGACCGGAGCGAACTCCTCCAGCTGGCGCTTGATATGCGTCAGAAACTGCATCGCCAGCGCCCCGTCGAAGATGCGGTGGTCGAAGCCGAGCCCGAGGTTCATCACGTCGCGGATGGCGATGCCGTCCCCCACGACCACCGGGCGGCGGACCACGGCGTCGGTGGACAGGATCGCGGCCTGCGGATGGTTGATGATCGGCATGGAGTAGATCGATCCGTAGACCCCGGCGTTGGTCAGGGTGAAGGTGCCGCCGGCGATGTCGTCCGGGGCAAGCTTGCCCTGCCGCGCCCGCGACGCGAGGGCGTCGATCTCGCGCGCGATGCCGACCACGCTCCGTTGATCCGCGTGCTTGATGACCGGCACGATCAGCCCGTCCGGCGCCGCGACGCCGATCCCGATGTGGATCGCCTGCTTCAGGAGGATGCCCTCGGGCGTGAACGTCGAGTTGACCAAGGGATAGGCGCGCAACGCGCGGGAGAGCGCCCGGACGACGAACGCGGTCAGCGAGACGTTGGTGCCTTCACGGGCGCGCCAGGCCTCCTTGTACGCCGCCCGGTGGCGCGTCAGCGTCGTCACATCCACGTCGAGGACGCCGTACGCGTGCGGAATCTCGCGGGCGCTCCGCGACATGCGCTCCGCGATCGCCCGCCGGACGATCGAGAGCGTCTGGAGCCGGTCGCCTTCGGCACGCGGGGCCACCGCCGCGGGCGCAGCCGGGGGTGCCCCGAACGGCCCCCCGGCGGCACCGGGCTCTCCGGGGGCCGGTGCGGCCGGGCGCGCCGCAGGCGCCGCAGGGCCGCGGGTCTGGAGGTAGCGGAGCACGTCGTCTTTCGTGACCCGCCCCCCGGCGCCGCTTCCCTGAAGGGATTGGAGCTCGTCCAGACGCAGGCGATGCTCTTCGGCCAGCCGGCGCACCAAAGGGGACAGGCGTGCCGCGCCGCTTCGCGCCGCCTCCGCGCCGGGCGCCCGGCCGTCGTGGGCCGTCGCGCCCGCGGCTGCGGTAGGCGCGGGCTCCGCCGTGGCCGTCGCCGAGGCCGCGGCACCGCCGCTCTCCTCCATGATCGCGATCGGCGTCCCCGCGACGACGGTCTGCCCTTCCGGGACCAGGATCTTCCCGAGCACGCCCGCCAACGGCGACGGCATCTCCACGTTGACCTTGTCGGTGATGACCTCGACGAGCGGCTCGTACCGCGCGACACGATCCCCGGGCTGCTTGAGCCACTTGCCGATCGTGCCCTCGTGCACGCTCTCGCCGAGTTGGGGCATCTTGACCTCGGTGGCCATGGCCGGCTCCTCTGCGGGAAGGTCCGCTCCGCGCCCAGCGGGGCTAGTACGTCACTGCCGAACTTCAGCTGGGGGCCGGGCCCGCCGGACCTGCCCTTGGCTCCGCGGACCGACGCCTATCAAATTTCGCGTAGCGGCTTTGTTCGCCGCGCGACCGAACATGCACGACACACACGGTTGCACCGCGGGCGTCGACCGGAGGCGGCCCAAGCCGCCGGAGGGGTCGAGGCCCTCGTTGGATTGGATTCATGAGGGCCGAGACCAACCCCCGCTTCGGCAGTTCCGGCCGGCCCCGCTACCTCGTCTCGTCAAACATCGCAGACGCGGCACTAGTAGGCGACCAACGTCCGCGCCGCCGCCGCGATCTTCTCGGCGTTCGGCATGAACCACTGCTCGAGCGGCGGCGCAAACGGGACCGCGGGCACGTCCGGCCCGCACACGCGGGTCGGCGGCGCGTCCAAGTGCCTGAACCCCTCCTCGGCGATCGTGGCCGCCACCTCCGCGCCGAATCCGCCGAACCGGTTGTCCTCGTGCACGATGAGAGCGCGGCTCGTGCGGGCGACGGAGTCCAAGATCGTCGCGGTATCCAGCGGCCGCAGCGTGCGGAGGTCGACCACCTCCGCCTCGATGCCGTCGCGCGCCAGCAGGTCGGCCGCCCCCAAGGCCTCGTGCATCATCAGGCCGTAGGCGAAGATGCTGAGGTCCCGGCCCGGCCGCCGCACGGCCGCGTGGCCGACCGGCACATCGACGTCGCCGTCCGGGACCTGGTCGTGGATCATGCGGTACAGCTTCTTGTGCTCGAGGTAGAGCACCGGGTCGTGGTCGCGGATCGCCGCTTTGAGCAGCCCCTTCGCGTCCGCCGGGCTGTAGGGCGCGACGACCTTGAGCCCGGGCACGTGCGCGTAGAAGGCCTCGATGGACTGCGAGTGATACAGCGCGCCGTGCACGCCGCCGCCGTACGGGACCCGGATCGTCATCGGGCACCCGTAGTCGTTGTTGGAGCGGTAGCGCATCCGCGCTACTTCACTGACGATCTGATCGAACGCCGGGTGGATGAAGTCCGCGAACTGAATCTCGGGGACCGGGATGAGGCCGTTGGCCGCCATGCCGACCGAGACGCCGATGATCATCGATTCGGCCAGCGGCGTGTCCACCACACGGTCTTCACCGAACGCCTCGAACAAGCCGTCCGTCACGCCGAAGACGCCGCCCTTGCGGCCGACATCCTCGCCCAGCACGACCACGCGCTCGTCGCGGGCCATCTCCTCGTGGAGCGCGTCGTGAATCGCGTCGAGGTAGCGTTTGTCCGCCATGCTCAGCGCCCCCGGCCCGGCGGCGCGTTGTGCTCGTAGTAGACGTAGCGGGTCGCCGTCGCGGGATCCACCGCGGGCGCGGCCTCGGCGATTTCGGTCCCCTCATCGACGGCGCGGCGGACGCGCTCGGCGATCTCCTGCTCCCGCGCGTCGGTCAGCACGCCCCAAGCCCGTAACTCCCCCGCGAAGACATGCACGGGGTCGTGCTCCTTCGTGTGCCGGATCTCGTCCGCCGACCGGTACTTCTCTTGGCGGTCGTCGCTGCTGTGGGCGGTGAGGCGCGGCACGTTCACCTCGAGCAGCGTCGGGCCGTCACCGCGGCGGGCCCGCGCCACCGCCTCCCGGGCCGCCACGTACACGTCGAGCACGTGGCTGCCGTCGACCGTGACGCCCGGGATGCCGTACCCCACGGCGCGGGCGGACACGTTCGGGACGGCCATCTGTTTCGAGAGGGGCACGGAGATCGCATAGCCGTTGTTCTCGACGAGGAAGATCACGCCGAGCCTGTGGATCGCCGCAAAATTCAGCGCCTCGTGAAAGTCGCCCTCGCTCGTAGCCCCTTCCCCGACTTCGGTGACGCAGACTTCACCGGTGCCCCGGAGCTTCGCCGCGTATGCGATCCCGTCCGCGTGAAGCAATTGGGTGGTCACGGGGCTACTGGTGGACAGGATCTTGTGGCCCGAGTGGCCGTAGTGTCCCGGCATCTGCCGTCCGCCGCTGCTCGGATCGGTGGCTTTGCTGAGCTGGATGAGAAAGATCTCCGCCGGCGGCATGCCCTTGACGAGGACGGCGGCGACCGATCGGTAGAACGGAACCAGCCAGTCCTTGTCACGGTCGAGCGCGAACACCGTCCCGACCTGCGCGCCCTCGTGCCCCTGGCCCGAGATCACAAACGCCGCCTGGCCCGAGCGCTGCAACGCCCACATCCGCTCGTCGACCGCGCGGGCCAGCCGGACGTAGTAGTACATCTCGAGCAGCTCCCGGTCGTGAACGCCCAGGGTTTGCGGCGTGCGCTCGACCGGCGATTTGACCGCTTTGGCCTCTCTCGCGCTCACGCGGCCCTCCCTCTGCTCCCAGTCACGTTACGGCGCCCGGGACAGCCGCCCTGAGTTTCCGCGCCCCTCAATGGCCCTCCTCCCCCGCGGCGCGATCGCCCAGGTCACCCGTGCACCGCGCGTCCGAGCGCCGCGAGCGCCGCCTCGCGCATGGCCTCGGACAGGGTGGGATGCGCGTGGACGGATTGCCCGATCTCGGCGACCGTGGCCTCCAGACCCCGCGCGAGCACGCCCTCAGGCAACAACTCCGTGACCTCCGGGCCCACCAGGTGCACGCCGAGAATCTCCCCGAGCTCCCGATCCGCCACGATCTTGATGAGCCCCTCGCGCTGCCCGAGGATGGCCGCCCGCCCGTTCCCCGTGAACGGGAACCGGCCGATCGAGACGTCGCGGCCGCCTTCGCGCGCCTGCTTCTCCGTGAGCCCGACGCTCGCGAGTTGCGGAATGGAAAACGTGGCCCGCGGCATGAGCGACGAATCGAGCGGCCGCGGCGACTCTCCGGCGATCGCCTCGACGGCCACTTCCGCCTCCGCGGATCCCACGTGGGCGAGCAAGAGGCCGCCGATCACGTCGCCGGCGGCGTACACGGACGGCACGGAGGTCTGCATCTGCGCATTGACCGTGATGCCGGTGCGGCCGACCTCGACGCCGACCTCGTCGAGACCGAGCCCGTCGGTGAGCGGCGCGCGGCCCACGGCCACGAGCACGTATTCCGTCTCGATCGACTCCTCGGGCGCATCGCCGGTGCGCATCGTCACCCGCACCCCGTCGCCGGCGGGCTTCGCGCCCGTGACCGCGGTCCCGGTTCGCACCCGAACGCCCCGGCGCTCCAGCGCCTTGCCGACCACGGCCGCGCACTCCTCGTCCTCCATGGGGAGCACCGACGGGAGCAGCTCGATCAGCGTCACCTCGGAGCCGAAGGCGGCAAAAATGCTCGCAAACTCCGTGCCGACCGCGCCCGCCCCCAGGATCGCAATGGACCGCGGCACGGTGCGCAGCGCGAGGGCCCCGGTGCTGTCGACGATCCGGTCGTGATCCAGGCGCGCCCCCGGCAGGTCGCGCGGACGCGAGCCCGTGGCGACCAGGAGATGGCGCGCCTCCAGATCCGTCTCGGAGCCATCGGCGGCCGACACGTGCACCCGCGTCGGCCCTGCCACTCGCGCCTGGCCCGGGAACACCGCGATCTTGTTCTTGCGCATGAGGTACTCGACGCCGCGAAAGTTCGTGGTGACGACGCGGTCCTTACGCTTGTAGAGCAAGTCCACGTCCAGCCGCACGTTGTCGGCAACGATGCCGATCTCGCTCCCCGCGCGCATCTCCTCGAGCCGCTCGGCCGTATGCAGCAGAACCTTGGTGGGAATGCAGCCGACGTGCAGGCACGTCCCGCCGACCTTGTCCCGCTCCACGAGCGCCGTCCGGAGGCCGAGCTGGGATGCCCGGATCGCCCCGACGTAGCCGGCCGGGCCGCCGCCGATGACGATCAGGTCAAAGGAATTGGCCACGATGTCGCCTCCTCACAGGGGGAAAACGCGCTTCGCTTCCGGTCCCATCCCCTCCCGGCTGTCAGGCGCCTCCGCGGGACACCGTCCGCGCCTTGTCGGGTGCGGGCCGCGCCCGCGCACCTCGCGGGCCGCGCGAGCGCCGGCGAGCCGGCAGTCGATCGAGGAGCAGGACCCCATTGAGATGGTCGATCTCGTGCTGCAGGATCCGGGCGAAGAAGCCCGTCGCGCGCACCAGGGCGCGGCGGCCGGTCGCCGAGCGCGCTTCGACCACCACGCCGAGGGCGCGCCGGATCTGATAGACGGCACCCGGGATACTGAGACAACCCTCCGGCCCGACTTGCGCCCCCCACCGGCGCCGCAGGCGCGGATTGACCAGCGCGATGGGTCCGGTCTCCGTATCGGCAACCAGCACCCGGAGCGGCACGCCGATCTGCGGCGCCGCGAGCCCCACGCCTCGGGCGCGGCGCATCGTCACCGTCATGTCGGCGATCAACCGGCGGATCGCGTCGGTCACCGACGGCACGGGGCCGCTGCGCCTACGCAGCACCTCGGCCCCTGGGGCGCCGAGGACCACGATTGGGCGCGCGCGTCCCCGTCGCGGACGTCGTGAGCGGGGAGATGCGGCGCGTCGCCGGGCGTGCCTAGCAGACCTGACGCCGGGTGCCTTGCTCGAAGGGTCGATAGCCGTGCCGGACAGCGCCACGGATATTGCTTGGGTGGCGCGGTGGCAAAACCCTTGCGGACCGAATTAGTTGAACGTCACGTGGACCGTGTGATAGCCCTGGGCGCCATCCGGCAGCGTAGGCTCGGGCGCCTCCGGTTGCAGCGCCCCCGTGCCGTCGGTCGCGCGCACTTTGAGCGCGTAGTCGCCCTTACGCGGGGGCTGCCACTCCAGCGACCAGAGCTGCCACGTGTTCCGGCCCAACGCGGGCTTCACGGCGGCCTCCATCCATGTTTTGCCGCCGTCGGCGCTGACCTCCACCTTGGCAATCCCGCGACTCCCCGCGAATGCCCAGCCACCGAGCGCGAGCTGCGCGCCGTCCTTCGTCTCCACCTTGAACGCGCTGTTCAGCTTGACGATCGCCTGCTTGCTCCAACCCTGCTGCTCCCAGTACCCCGTGAAATCGTGGTTGGCCGCCTCGATGCTCGTCAGCCACTTCGGCTGCTTCATCCCGTAGCGGTTCATGATCAGCACGCGCACGGGGGCGCCGTGCTTCTGCGGGATCGGCGCGCCGTTCATCTCGAACGCCAGCAACGTCGTTGGGTCGAGCGCGACGTCGAGCGGCGCCGATTCGGCGTACCCGTCCACGCTGCGCATGATGATCGTCGTGACGCCGGGCTTGAGCGCGGCGAGGTCCAGGACGTCTTTCATGCGGATGCCCTTCCACTTGGCGTTGCCGATCAGGTCCCCGCCGACCTCATTGCTGATGCACTCGAACGTGTGGTACCGTTCCACCGGCGCGGCCGCCCGCTGGAACTCGTCGAGCGACAGGTGGAGCGGTTTGTTGACCATGCCGCTGACCTCCAGCGCCCACTTCTTGACGTCGACGGTGGGGTCGAAGAAGTTTTTCGACACCTGGTAGAACTGCCCGGCCGGCGTCACCTCGTCCGGCATTCCCTTGAGGAGCCGGAACGTCTGCGCGGCGGCGCGGGCCACGGCCGCGCCGGCCGCTCCGATCCAGGAGGCCGCGGCCGTTCCGGCCAGCACCGCCACCACGATCACCGGAGAGCGCCGCAAGAGCTCTCGGCGCCGCATCACGGCGCCGTCCCCGTTCGTGGTGCCGTCCCCGCCCGCGGTGCCCGTGGTCGGCGTCCGCGGAGCGGGCTGGATCGACGTCGGCAGGCGGTCGCCCGGGACCGCCGCGCGTCGCGCGGCGGGACGCCCAAACACGAGGGCGAGCACCGCGGCGTACACGGCGCTGGCGATCCCCATGGGCAGCTCCGGCGCCGTCACGATCGTGGTGAGGGGCACGCCCAGCAGACTGCCCTCGATCGCGGGGAGGAACACGAATGTCAGGGCGACCCAGGTGATCGCGGCGGTCGCCGCGGCCAGGACGACCGGCGAGCGACGGCTGCGTCCGGCGGTCGCGGCGTAGACCATGCCGCCCACACCGAGGCCGAGAACGCTCGCCAGGACGGCCATCGCCAGCCCGAGCGGCTTGGCCGCGTGCTGGAGTTGGGCCAAGATCAACGCGAACACTTGATACGGCAGCAGGCGGATCATGCGTTCGGCGAGCGCTTCCTGGAACGTGGGCATCCCGGTGGCGAAGCGGTACGCGAACAACACCACGGCGACCGCCACGCCGCCCGCCGCTCCAGCCCCAAATCCGCGTGCCCAGATGACGCGCGCACGTTCCATGGCCGTCCACCCCGGATGACGCATCACGTCGGCGGCGCCGTTGCCGCAGGCGCGGTTACATTGCGCCGCCGTTTCCAGTTAAAAATACCCGTGTAAAGATTCGATGATGAATACGCAACGGTCGTCGCGGGCGTTCACGCGCGGGACGGCCGCTCCCCGTCCTGGGTCGGCGCAATCTCGCGCTGGCGCTGGGTGGCCACCTCGACCAGCCACTCCGGATCCTCGTACACGTAGTCCTTCCGAAGCGGGTGGCCCTTCCAGTCCGCGCTCATCATGATGCGCCGGAGGTCCGGATGGCCCTCGAACGTGATGCCAAACAGGTCGTACGCTTCGCGCTCGTGCCAGTCCGCCCCGCGCCACACGTCCACCACCGAGGCGATGCGCGGATCGTCCTTGGGGACCGGCACTTTGAGCACCGCCGTGTGTGCCCGGGACATGGAGACGAGCAGATACACGACCTCCAGCCGGTCCGGCCAGTCCACGGCCGACACGAACTCGAGCTGCGTCATGTCGAACTCGGGGTTGTCGCGCAGCCAGCGGCACACGTCGACGATCTCATCCCGGGGTACCTCGAAGGTCGGCGTGCGATACCGATGGACGGGCGGGTCCTCGCGCCGGAGCGGCCGCGGGGCCGGTTTCCCTTCGGCCTTGGCCTGGGCCGCGGCAGCCTGCCATTCACGCTCCTTGGCGGCCCAGGCCTCGTCGGCCTGAGCCTGCGCCGCGGCGGCCTCGGCGGAGAGGTCCTGCAGATGCGGGAACCGCCCGAGCAGCGCGGCGACGCGTTCCGGGGTCATGGACGGCGCCGCGCGACGATGCCCGTGGCGATCGGTTCCTTGGGCGCCGCGCGGTTGAGGTCCTCGTGGGAGTAGAGCAGCCGTGCTCGATTGTACGTGGACGTCTCGTAGTGCGGCACGAACACAATGGCCTCCGTGGGGCACACCTCGACGCACAGGCCGCAGTAGCAACACTTGTCCATCTCGATGTCGAAGCGGCTGAGCTGGCGCTCTTTGCCCTTGCCCTCCGCCTCGATGTGGATGCACCGATCGGGACAGATGCGCTCGCACTGGAAGCAGATGATGCAGCGATCCTTGCCCGTCTCGGGGTCGATCGGCAGCGACAGCAGCCCGTGGAACCGGTGCGACGTGGGGAGCTTCTCCACGGGGTAGCGGACCGTCACCTTCCGGCGGAGCATCGTCCTGAACGTCAGCCCGAGCCCCGTCCCCAGCGCCGCCGCTCCTCGGATGACGCGTTCGGCCGCGCTCACAGGGCACCTCCGGCCCGCGCCACCGGCCGCGCCGCGGCGGCGGGCGTCGTCCGCCTGGATGCGGCGCCGCGCCGCATCATCGGTCCACGTCCGACAGCACGATGTCGATGCTCCCCAGGATGGCGATGATGTCCGCGATCTTCCACCCTCTCATTATCTCCGTGAGCGCGTACAAGTTGCTGAACGACGGCGCGCGGATCTTGACGCGGTACGGTGACTCGCCGCCGTCACTCACGACGTACATGCCGAGCGTACCCCGGGGCGACTCGGTTCGGACGTAGACCTCGCCCCGGGGCGGCTTCATGGCCACGGGCACGCGCGCGCGAAACTCCCCCGCCGGGAGATCCTTGAGCGCCTGCCGGATGATCCGGACCGACTGCCGCATCTCCTCCAGCCGGACCAGGTAGCGGGCGAAGCAATCCCCCGACGCCTGGACCGGCACGTCGAACCCGAGCCGGTCGTACACCTCGTACGGCACGGCCTTGCGCACGTCGTAGGCGATGCCGCTGGCCCGGGCCACGGGCCCGGACGCACCCATCGCCACCGCCTCGCGGCGGCCGATCACGCCGACCCCCCGCGTCCGCGCCTCGAAGATGGGATTTTGGGTCAGGAGCTGATGGTACTCGTCGATGTGCGGCAGGAAATACTCGAGGAAGTCGCGGCACGCCCCGGCCCAGCCGTCCGGCACGTCCGCGTAGACGCCCCCGATCCGGAAGTACACGTGATGGAGCCGTCCGCCGGTGACCTGCTCGAACAGGTCCAGCACGCGCTCGCGCTCCCGAAAGCACCAGAGAAAGAGCGTCGTGGCGCCGAGATCGATGCCCCACGTGCCGAGCCACACCAGGTGGCTCGCGATGCGGTTGAGCTCCTGAAAGATGACGCGAAGGTAGCGGCCGCGCTCGGGCACCTCCACCCCGGCGAGCGCCTCCACCGCCAGACAGTACGCGGCCTCGTTGTTGAGCGCGATGAGGTAGTCCATGCCGCGGTCGGTCAGCGCGACGTTCTGCACGTAGGTCCGGTGCTCCATCATCTTCTCGACGGAGGAGTGGAGGTAGCCGATATCCGGGCGCACGTCCGTGATGTTTTCCCCGTCGAGGGTGACCACGAGCCGCAGCACCCCGTGCGTGCTGGGGTGCTGCGGGCCCATGTTCAGCAGGAGCTCCTCTGTCCTGAGCGGCACCGTCTCGCCTCCCCGCCGAGCTCCGCGCTACCGCGCGCCGGCCCGGCCGTCGAGCGCCGCGAGCGCCTGGCGGCGCAGGAACGGCTCTTTTTTGATCCGCTCCTGCAGCTTGAGGATCCCTTCGATCAACGCTTCCGGGCGGGGCGGACAGCCCGGCACGTACACGTCCACCGGCACGACCTGATCGACGCCCTTGAGGATGGAATAGTTATCGTAGAAGAACGGTCCGCCGCAGGTCGCGCACGACCCCATCGAGATCACGTAGCGGGGCTCCGGCATCTGCTCCCACAAGCGCCGCACGATCGGCGCCATCTTGATCGAGCACCGCCCGGCGACGATCATCAAGTCGGCCTGCCGCGGCGTCGCCCTGGGGATCACCCCGATGCGGTCCAGGTCGAACCGGCTGGCAAACGCCGCCATCATCTCGATGGCGCAGCACGCCAACCCGAACGTGAGCGGCCACAACGAGGAAGCACGCCCCCAATTGAGCGCGCTTTCGACGGTGGTCAAAATCAACCCGCCGCCGGGCAGGCTGTCCAAAACCTCCACAACCTGGGCGAGCGGTCCGAGCTGGGTTCGCCGCGGCTGCGGTTCAGCCGGCACGCCAGTCCCCGCGGGCGGCATTCCCGTGGACATCACGCCTCCTCCCAATCGTCCGAGACCCACGGCTTCACCCTAACACCCGTACGCGGGCCTCGCAATCCAACTCGGAGCGCAGCGAGCGGCGCGGGACGGGCGCGCGGCGCCGGCCGAAGGAATCGCGATCCCTACGCGGGGCTCAGCTCGTCCAGCGCAAGCTCAAGCGTGATCCACGACAGCGTCGCGCACTTGACGCGGACCGGAAACTTGCGGACCCCCTGGAGCGCCTCGAGGTCGCCGAGGTCGTCGGCACCCGGCGCCTGTTCCGCGTGCATCATGCCCTTGAACGCGGCGATCGTCCGCCGCGCTTCCTCAACGGGCCGGCCCTTGACGCGCTCGGTCATCATGGACGCGGAGGCCTGGCTGATCGAGCACCCCTTACCCTCGAAGCGCACGTCCTCCACGACACCGTCTCGAACCCGGAGCGACACGCGAATCTCGTCGCCGCACAGCGGGTTGGCGCCGTCGCGCACCGCGTCCGCCGGCTCCACCACGCCCCTGTTGCGTGGATGGCTGTAGTGATCGAGGATGACCTCGCGATAGAGCGTGTCAAGCGACACGGAACAGGCTCCTCACCTTGAGCAGCGACCGCGTGAGCACGTCGAGCTCCTCGCGCGTCGTGTACACGTAAAAGCTGGCGCGGACCGACGCGCCGATGCCCAGCCGCCGGTGCAGCGGCTTCGTGCAGTGGTGTCCCGCCCGCACGCACACGCCGTCCTCGTCGAGGACCTGCGCGATGTCGTGCGGGTGCACGCCATCCATCGCAAACGAGATCACCCCGCCCCGGTCCGCGGGGCCGGCCGGCCCCAGGATCCGCAGACCCGGCACGTCGCGGAGTTGCTCCAACGCGTACGCGGTGAGCTCCTGCTCATGCGCGGCCACCGCATCCATGCCGAGGGCTTCCAGGTACTCCACGGCCACGCCGAGCGCGATCGTGTCGCCTACGTTCTGCGTGCCGGCTTCGAACTTCCACGGCACCTCGTTCCAGGTCGCGTGGTCGAGCCACACGTCGCTGATCATCTCACCGCCGCCCAGAAACGGCTCCATCTCCTCCAGGAACGCCCGTCGCGCCCACAGCCCGCCCACGCCCATCGGCGCGAGCATCTTGTGGCCCGTGAAGCCGAAAAAGTCCACGCCGAGGGCCTGCACGTCGATTGGGCGGTGCGGGGCGCTCTGCGCGCCGTCGACCACCACGACCGCCCCGTGCGCGTGGGCGCGCCGCGCGATCTCCGCCACCGGATTGACGGTCCCGAACGTGTTGCTGACGTGGACCAGGGACACGATCTTCGTGCGCTCGGTGAGCAGCCGGTCGAGATCGCCCAGCACCAACCGGCCCGCGTCGTCGAACGGGATGTGCCGGAGGCGGGCGCCGCGCTCCTGCGCGAGGAACTGCCACGGCACGAGGTCGCTGTGATGCTCCATCTCCGTCGTGAGGATCTCGTCGCCGGGGCCCACGTGGCGCCGGCCCCACGAGTGCGCCACGAGGTTCAGCGCTTCCGTGATGTTGCGCGTAAACACGACCTCTGCCGGCTCCGCGGCGCCGAGAAACCGTGCCACCTTGGCGCGCGCAGCCTCGTACTCCGCGGTAGCCCGCTCCGCGATCGCGTACACCCCGCGGTGGATGTTCGCGTTGTATTCCTCGTAATAGCGGACCAGGGCGTCGATCACCGCGCGCGGCTTCTGCGACGTGTTCGCGCTGTCGAGATAGACCAGCGGCTTGCCATGGACCCGCTGCTTCAAAATCGGGAAATCGTCACGAATCGTCGCCGGAATCGCCATCGGCTTCCTCCTCCGCCGCCTGCTGCGGCGGCGTTGCGGCGAGCGTCCCGGCTACCGCCGGTGCGGCATCAGCCCGCTCGGCGCCTGGGCGTCTGGCGACACGAACACCGCGTCGCCCTCGACGCGGACCGGGTAGACCGCTACTGACCGCACCGCGGGCAGCGACAGCACGCGGCCGGTCTTGACGTTGAATCGCGAGCCGTGCTTCGGGCACACTAAGACCTCGCCGAGAAGCCCGCCCTCGCTGAGCGACGCCTCCTCGTGCGTGCACGTGTCGTCCACCGCGTAAAACTGCCCGTCGATATTGACCAGCGCGACCATGTGCCCGTCGACCTCCACACGGGTGACCGACCCCGGCGGGAGGTCCGCAACACGGCCGACCCGCACAAACTCGCCCATTACGCCTCCAGCATCTTTCGCTCGATCGCGCGGCTCAACCGCTCACGCACCATGTCGAGCGGGATGCGGTCGAAGATCTCCGCGAAGAACCCGTCGATCATCATGCGCACCGCCGTCGCCCGCGGGAGCGCCCGGCTCATCAGGTAGAAGATCTGGTCCTCGTTGAGCCGGCTCGTGCTCGCGCCGTGCGTGCACCGGAGATCGTTGGCCATGATCTCCAGCTTCGGCATGCTGTCCGCCCGCGCCCCGTCGGACAGGATGAGGTTGCGGTTGAGCTGGAACGCGTTCGTCTTCTGCGCGCCGTAGTCCGCCCGGATCAAGCCGGCGAAGATCGAGCGCGCCCGGTCTTTGAACGCCCCCTTGTACAGGAGGTCGCTCGTCGTGCTCGGAGCGGCATGCTCCTGGAGCGTGTGGTAATCGAAATGCTGGGTGCCGTCGCCGAACATGACGCCCAGCATCTCCGACGTGGCCCCGGGGCCCACGAGCCGCGACTCCACGTTGGTCTTAACGAGACCCGCCCCAAACGCCACCATCAGCGTGCGCACCGTGGTGTCGCGCTGCGCCAGCGTGCGCACGACGCCGAGTTCCCACACGTTCCGGCCCCAGTCCTCCAGGTTGACGTAGCGGATCTGGGCGCTGGGCTTCGGGACGAGCTCGACCACGTGGTTGATGAAGGTGCGGGCTTCGGCCTCGCGGGACGCCGACAACTCCACCAGCGTCACCCGGCTCTGTTCGCCGGCGACGATCAACGTGTGCGGCGCAAACAACACGCCGTCCTGTTCCAGCCACGTCCCGCTCACAAGCGGCAGATCGACTTCGACGCCGTCGGGCACGTAGAGAAAGGTGCCGCCGGACCACAGCGCGCCGTGGAGCGCCCGGTACTTGTTCTCGTCGTCGCGGACGACGGTCCCCAGATGCTCGCGAACCAGGTCGGGGTGGGTCCTGACGGCCTCGCCGAGCGGGGCGAAGATGACGCCGCTGTGGGCGAGCGCGGCGGCCAGCCGGGACTGAATCGGCGCGCCGTCGACCACGAGGTGCAGCCCTGCCGCGGCCGCGGGATCGCCGATGAGGCGCATGAGCGGCGCGGGGGGCGTCGCCTTGCGGAGTCCCGCCGCTGAAAGCGGCCGCAGCGCTTCGAGGTCGAGTGTGCGGAGGTCCGTTCGCCGCCACTCCTCGTCGGTCGCGGCCGGCGGCGCGAGGTGCACGAACGCCTCCCACGCCTGCAGGCGGCGCTCCAGGAGCCACGCCGGCTCGCCGGCGACGGCGCTCTGCCGCTCCACGGCAGCCCGGCTCAAAGCGCTAGTCACTACCGGTTGCGTGTCGCTCACACTGGCCTCCACAGCTGGATGTCCCCGGACATGCTCGCCCCGCGCGTCCGGCCGCCCCGGGTCCGGCGGCGTTCGATCGTGCCATCATGTGTCGCCGGGACGGTGCGAAGGGCAGGGCGGACGCCCTGCCCTCCCCGTGATCGTTCGATCTGCGGCCTGACCCTAACCGACCGAGCCCTCCATCTCGAGCCCGATCAGCCGGTTGAGCTCGACGCTGTACTCCATCGGCAACTCGCGCGAGATCGGCTCGATGAACCCGCGCACGATCATGTTCATCGCCTCGTCTTGGTTGATCCC